>Ga0181597_10000002_pt1 | contig 275224 bp, 276 predicted proteins | sample 041ome_5_FD_148647 | JGI IMG/M metagenome (GOLD analysis project Ga0181597, IMG submission 148647) | Coastal salt marsh microbial communities from the Groves Creek Marsh, Skidaway Island, Georgia - 041403US metaG (spades assembly) | ecosystem: Environmental > Aquatic > Marine > Intertidal... | reverse complement strand
TTTCTAACTTCAGGAGCTAGCAACGCTACGTATCCATTTAAAGTTGTCTTTATTTCTCCATCATTAATGACACTTGCTGTTGATCCATTACGATCAAACTCAAGAGTTCCCTGCATAAACTTATCTTCGTTTACAGTATGAGTAGTAGCTACGATTGCTCCTACATCAACACGTGAATTTTTTCCAAAATATACACCCGAAGAATTTTGCAAAATAATTTGACCCTTAGCACGAATCTGTCCAAAAATCTGACTTGGATTATTGCTATTAATTTTGTTAAGAGTAATAGACGTGCTGTTTGGTTGATAAAAATTAACAGCTGCCTGCTCACCAATATCAAAAGATTGCCAATTTATAATAGCTCGTTGAGATGACTGATTAATATTTAACTGGGGGTAATTATTATCTGCTGATATTGAAGCAACACCACTCGAAATAATTCCACCTTCAGGAAGTTGGTTGACGTTAGGCTCAGCAAATAGCGATGGGCAGATTACTAAGAGAAGGCAAGCTAGTGTTGGATACTTTTTGTTCATACAAGTACGTGAAATTTATAAAAATTCATTTTAACCCAGTAGTATGCGGTATAACAAAGATTAGATGAATTCATTTTAAAAATAAAAATTTATCGAACCAGAAAACCATGTCATTGGTCTAGCAGTTTCACCGTTGCTATTGTCAAAATTCGTATTCGATCTATTAGGATTACTTCCAATTCGATCTGACCATATAAATTCAAATGACGTATCATATGGTCCTAAGTATTTCAGGGAAAATCCATACCCCCTTAATGTTACATCATTCGAGTTGCCCTCAATTGTTAGGGCTTGGTTTGTTGATCGATTAACATCTTTTTTATATTGCTTCACATAACCGTGATCATAAAAACTATTTAATGTAATAGTATCAGTCAAAATGTAACTATGATCTATGTTGAATAGAAGACCGTGAGTGCCTCCAATCTCGCTAGTAGGGTATGCACGAACAGTTCTTGCACCACCGAGATAAAATTTTTCCGAAGAATCTAAATTTTTATTTCCGTGTTGGCCAGAAAATTTCAAGGTAATAGAGCTAATATCGGTAAAGAATTGTGTGTAGTTTAGAGTTCCAGATATAATAGTATGCGAGCCATTGGTGTCTTCATTTTTTTTGCTATCTCTGAAAGAGATCGGACTGTCTCCATAATCGTTGTGCCCTAATCCAAAATTGATACTCCCATAAAACTCACCACCCATTAACCAATTAGTTAAGTCTTGATAATTGGCGCCGATATCAAAAGTTTTAATTTTATAGTCGCTTTCATTACCAAATGAAGATCTATTCACTAACTGTTTCGCACCCAACGACGTAGTTAAATTTAAATTGTTCACTCGACTGCGGATGAGTGGGTAGCTAGCATCAAAAGCAATCGTTCGAGATACGCCGGATAAATCTAGGCTTTCCGCTTCTCCATTTACAACATCATAGCTCATCGAGCTAACATTAATGCCGTAATTTAATCCAGAATAACCGATGGGAATAGTGTAATCCAAGCTTCCATATGTTACACCCTTAGTTCTTAATATTGCTGCATCAAATCGATCTCCAATTCTCAATGGGCTCAGAAGACTAGCTGAGATAAGTGTTTGAAGATAACCAGTAGACTTGGATCCTTGATTATCGTGCATTATTGCACTTATAATTTGAGGCTCATTAATCATCCTGACTCCAGCGTCTGTCTCACCAGAATTTTCACCTGCCTGAAGTGACTGGTTGACCATTACACCTGATAAATCGCTAGCAATTAATACTCCCCGCTCCAGCTTATATGTATTCACTGGTGATCCGACTGGAAGATTGTACTCAATATATTTTTTTATAATTGCTGGATCGACGAGATAATTAATATCTGGTTCGGTCAATAATTTTGCGCCACCAAATATACCTTCACGTATGATAATAGAGATAAAGCCATCAGTGATGTCCTGCTTTGGCAGACTGGCGCGGCCTACTAACCCTTTTGCTTGATAGAGCAGCGCGACCTCATCTATAGATAGTTTTAATTCATCGATTGTTGTATTTCGATTAACCAGAGAAGCAAATAAAAGATAGATTTCCTCTGTAGATATAAGCTTATTGCCTGTCAGGACGATTTCTTTGACAAAAAAATCAACTTCACCTTCAGAAACATCTTTAGGTTTTATATCATTATCTTCATCAGGTATAGGAATAAGTTTTTTTGGCTCTATTCTTTGTATTTGGGGTTTGATCTGTTGCAGGATTTGCCCCGCGTCCGGTGCGCTTGGAGTTGCCAAAGATATAATTGGTGAAAATAATATGCCTACTATTATAGAGTGAAGTAATGATTTCAAATTAAATTACCATATCTTGGATGAATACTTACCATGCTTATACAAATCTCAGGTAGTCTTACGCGCATTTTTTATGCCAAATTTTAAAATATTGATTTTATTGAAAGTAAAAGTTAATTTTGCGACAATTTACTTCAAATTAGTGCTATTAGTGCTAAATAGTAGATAAATTATGAGCCGAACAAAATAAAATCTTTTTTAAAAACTGTAGCGTACATCAAATCAATAAATTTTAATAAAATATAGTATGACTCAAATCTATTTATTTTCGCAAAATTTATGTCGCTTGTAAAAGTTATGTACACAGATTCCATCAACTATTTTTAAATGATCTCAAGAGTGCTCGGATATTCTCGGACATCTTAATGCTTGTTAATTTTTCAAATTCATCTTTTTTTATTTGGGCGGGTACATAAATAAGCAGTAAACTATAAGCTCCCGCCCCATAATTGTGCCCTATTCCAAATTATCAGTTAGGTGCAATACAGGTAACAGATAGGTAGCAATACTCTTGACGTATAATCTTGATAGGTTTGGATTGACAACATCAGATGGTCGTAAGTAGTTTACTTAAATAACTGTATTTAATGAATTTTTTTAAGATATATTAGAAAAGTCGACTCATGATCGATTGGTCCCAGGTTCAAGTTCTGGGGGCCCACCAATATTTAAATTTATATTGATTCATAACTATTCAGGTATATTTCTTCTTAGTAGCTTAACTCTGCTTTTTAAGGCTTTGGTGTCGAGGCGCTTTGTTTGAGATATTTGAGTTGGCTTAGTAAGTCTTCTTAACTTTTTTTGAACCAAAACTAGTCGAATAATTTCCTGTAGACGTTTTGTTACCTCGTTTCGATTTTTTTCTAAAGTCCTATATTTTTGACCCTTTATAATAAGTATGCCATTTTTACTGATACGACTATCTTTTAGACCCAGCAATCTTTTTTTACAGACATCTGGCAAAGAAGATTCTTTGATATCAAAGCGAAGATGAGCAGCAGAAGAAACTTTATTGACGTTCTGTCCACCTGAGCCTTGAGCCCGAATAGCATAGATTTTTACTTCATGATCTGGAATAGAGATATTTGGGGTGATTATCAACATGAATTGATATCCATCTTCTATTTAATTAAAAATAAAGCATGCAGCTATATTAAAAAATCTTGATCAATTGGAATAAACTGACTAGCAGCATCAACTAAGGATTGTGCAGTAAGTAACGGCACCCCATAAACAATAGCCTCGAGAGATTGATGCTCCTTTATTCTAGCTATCAATAAATCAAAATCTCCATCGCCAGACAACAATATAACTATATCAACTTGATTTTCAAGGTCCAAAATATCGATGGTAATTCCAACATCCCAGTCTCCTTTAGCGCTTCCATCACTGCGTTGAATATAAGGTTTTAGCTTTACCTTGAAGCCAATATGTCTCAAAGCTTCCTGAAATCTTTCTTGGCCATTATGGTTACGATTAGTAGCATATGCGTTTGCAACTACAATTTCTCCTTGCAATGAAATGTCATTCCAAAGTTTTCTGTAATTAAACTGACGACCGTAAGCCTCTCGAGTTGTATAATAGATATTTTGAACATCAACAAAAATAGCAATTTTTTTCGCACCAGGGGTTATTTGCACTCAAATCATCCGTCGTTGAAATTATTTAATCACTATAACACTAACGGTGCTTAGCTAAAAAATACAATAGCTATATTTTCAGTAGTTCACTTCAAATATAAATAAAATTAAGAATTCTTCGTCACGGGCGCACATAGATAATTATGGTTATCAGAAAGCACGCTGGTAGCTAGCAGAAATCATATCGTCCATTTCCATCTGAATACCATTTTGATTTTGCTCAAGTTGTTTAGAGTATTCAAATTTTATTTTATGGCCAGCAAAAGGTCCGTTTTGCCCAGTTAGTGTTATACCCCAGTTAGCTATAAGAGTATCTCCGCCATAATTGTCCGGATCAGCTGTTTGAACTGGAAGAACTATTCTAGAATCTATTCCGTCTATATCAGATTCATATTTATAAGATAATCCTATCGAAGTTTGTATCCATGGTGCAAAGAGATAACCACCCCATACTGAAAAATTATGGGTATCACCAAGTGTATAATCCTCATCATTTTCACCAATGCGCATAATAGCTTGATATTTGACCCCCCAGTCAGATGAATAGCCATTGTTACCCGTATAAGTAAAGCCGGGGAGAAGGTCATAAGTACCAGAACCTAACTGCATGGAGTAAGGAAGAACTGATTTTGACTGCATACCCATGGGAGTCAAAATAATATCTTTTTGATCAATATCACCCGTAGGTAAACTCACGCCAAAATTCAAATTAATTTTATGATATTTATGCTGGAAGGCCTTCCAAAGGAAGCTCGCAGATGTATCGCCCATTCCGCTAGATTTAGTTTTAAATGTCCCGCGCTGAGTTGTACCTGATCCACCCATATAGGTAGTAGACTTCATGGACTTTTCAATATGATGCAACATAAGCATCCATGAAATTTTATCAGTTTGGGTATACATTAAACTAAACATGTCCATACGGGAATCCATCTCTAAAGGAACTACCCTTAATGTAGAAGGCTGTCCTGTAACACCATAAAAACGGTTGGGGACGGTGGTAACAATTTCATCTGATGAAATACCCTTGTTGCCATCAAGGTTGTCCTCCATATGCATATCCATTGTTCGATAAGTGAACATCCATCCACCTTTTGTATGGGCATGTTCTCCTGACTGAATCGCTGTTTTATGATTATTATAAGTTTTTTTTGGGGTATAGTTGGTGCCTTGATCTGAAATCCTAGGATTGTGCTCTAAGTGCTCTAAATTAGACTGAACCTCATAAAGACCTGATTGGGAGTAATCAACAGAAAATACCAAAGAAGAAAAAAAATATGTCGCAATTAATAGAACAAACCTCATAAAAAAATTTCCTTGAAAATTTAAATTTATGGTCGTGCAAGATAAACTTTTTCAAGGAAAAAATAAATGTGACATATTGTCGCACTAATTTATTTTTAGTATATTAATTTGTGTATGGTTTTTTTAATAGCTTTCTCTGGAGCGTCCTTCGGTGCATTTTAAGAGCTCTAGCTGTCGCCGAAATATTACCTTTATTTTCAGAAAGAACTTTTTGAATATGATCCCATGCAACTCTATTGACTGTCGCAGGAGCTAGAGTTTTACTTTCAGTTTTCCAAGTTTCTAAATTTTCATCAAATGTTGCTAGAATTTCAGATACATCCGCAGGCTTACAAAGATAATTTTTTGCACCCATTTTAATTGCTTCAACAGCTGTAGAAATGCTGGCATAGCCTGTTAATATAAGTATTTTTGTACTAGGTTCTATGTTGATAAATTGTTCAATGAGACTCAAGCCTGATCCTTTTTTTAATTTTAGATCTAATACGGTTTTACTAGGCTTATGTTTTTTAAAAGATTTCAGGGCCTCCTCAATAGTGGAAGAAATAATAACCCCATAACCTCTCCTCTCTAGGGCCCTTCCAAGGATACTAGAAAATGTTTGATCGTCATCTACTATTAAAATGTGTTCCATATTAATGGTTCACCAAGGATTTTTGATATATTTCAATCATTAAATAGTGGCAACTTGACTATTGTAAGTGAGCCAACCTCGTCATCAAATGAATTAATTGTGATAGTGCCACCATAACGACTAATTGATGCTTGTGTCAAAAAAAGCCCGATGCCCATACCACCATTTTTATTAGATAAAAAAGGTTTTCTTGGAAGCTCCTGCTCATAAGAAGTATCACCATCTCCATAGTCACGAATATATATTTCAAGTAATTCAGTATTCCATGTTACTTTAACATCTACCTTTTGCGGACTAGCCTCAGCTGCATTGTTGAGAAGGTTCAAGAGTGATGGCGCAATTGTTGGATCAAAAAAAACTTCTCGATCTTCCTGTTGTTCTGAGAGAATGATTGAAGCATTCATTTCAGGATGAAGAATTTGCCATCGTTCTAGTAACTGCTTCATATATCCTGTAATGAATTTATATTGCTTATTATTTTCTGAAATTTCAGCAGTAGCTACAAGTTCTCTTAATGTCATTCTGCACTGTTCTATCTGACTGTGAAGAATATTTATATCTTTTTTGAAGCTAGAGTCTCCCTCTTTAATTTCATCAACAATGATTTTCATAGTATTCAAAGGGGTACCAAGTTCATGAGCTGTTCCTGCCGCTAGAGCACCTATGCCGATTAACTGTTCATCGCGCAATTGATTCTCACGATGTTTGGCTATTGCAGTATTTTGTTGTTTAAGTGTTCCTGCCATTCTTGTTACAAAAAAAGTTATTACGATTGCGCTAATTAAGAAATTACACCACATACCAATAATGTGTAAATTATTACTATTTGTGTGGTGGCCACGATGATTTTCTGGAGAGAAAGCTGAAATGTTATAGCTATCTATAAATAAAGAGCTATAAGCAGCCAACGACATCAAAGCTGCGCCAATTGTATAGCGCAATGATAGCGTTCCCGCAGCAATACAGATAGGCACAAGGTAATATGAAACAAAAGGGTTTGATGCGCCTCCACTGCAATATAATATTCCTGTAAAAAAAAGAATATCAATTAAAACGTGGTAAAAAAATTCTGATTCAGAAATTTTATCAGCTTGCGATAATCTATAAGCTACCACTGTGATAACAATCCCATACAAAATTAATACAAAACTTAGCACAGTGATAGGTAATATAACTTCAAAAAAAAATGTGAGTAATATCAATGCCAAAAATTCTGCACCAAGAACCACTACTCTGATAATATTTAATTGATATAGATTTTCTTTAACGGCGGTATTCATAACGAGTACTATTATTATTTATGCTCTATTTAGAGATATTATGCAGCTCAAATAACACCTTCGTTTTTCAGGGTCTTTTGGTTAGATGCGTCCATACCAAGTATATTTTCAAAAATTTCTTTATTAAAGCTACCAATTTCTGGACCCGCCCATGAGGTAGAGCCAGGGGTTTTACTTAGTTTTGGAGCCATTGAAGGAATTTTAAGCAACTTATTCTTTACTTTTACACTCTCAAATAAACCTCTTTCAATAAAATGAGGATCGTGAATCATATCTTCAGCATTGTAAATCGGTCCAGATGGTACATCATATAGATCAAGGGTTTCCAAAACTTTAGTACTAATTTGTTTTTTGCACCAGCAGGATAGAGCATCATCAATTTCTTCTTCATACTTAACTCGACCAGAGTTGTTAGAAAATCTCTCGTCTTCTGCCATATCTGGTCTCCCTGCAGCTATCATTAACCGCTTAAAAATAGAATCGCCATTTCCACCAATCACAATATATTTTTTGTCTACACAGCGGTAAATATTTGTTGGGGCAATTCCAGTAACTGTAGTACCAGATGGTTCCCTAATTACTCCAGCCCCGTCATATTCAGGGATTACACCCTCTAAAAGATTAAACATAGCTTCATACAGAGCAACGTCTACAACTTGGCCTGTACCGCTAGTTTTTCTTGAAAGTAGCGACAAAACTATACCAAAAGCAGCGTGCAAGCCGGCAATACTATCACCGATACTTAAATTAGGTCGTATAGGGGCCTCACCGGGAATACCGTTCACATATCGAAATCCACTAATTCCCTCACACACTGATGCAAATCCTGGTTTGTGTGAGTAAGGACCAGTTTGTCCGTAACCGGATATACGCGTATAAATTAGATTTGGATTTGATTTTTTAAAGTGCTCAGGGCCTAAACTCCAACTTTCCATTTTACCTGGGCGAAAATTTTCTATGAGTACATCAGCCCCATCAATAAGCTGTCTTACTAAATCTCTACCTTTTTGTTTTTTTAAATTTATGGTGATGCATTTTTTATTACGTCCTAAACTACGCCACCATAGTGACGTTCCATCATCAAGTACTCGCCAGTTACGTAACGGGTCACCTTTGCCCGGTGGCTCAATTTTTATAACTTCAGCTCCAAAATAAGCCAGCAATGCGCCAGAAAAAGGTCCAGCAAGTAGTTGGCCTAACTCTATGACGCGAAATCCTGATAAAGGCTTAATATTAATCAAGTCAGAATTATTTTTACTCATCATCCATCCTTTTTAACCAGCAAAATCAAAAAAAAATCAAATATCATATTTTTTAATAACGAAATCCTATAACAAAAAAGATAGTAGTATAGGTATTGCTATAAGAGATAATAAAGTAGAGGTAACGACAACACTCGCAACCTTATCAGGATCTCTATCAAATTTTAATGCTAGCAAATAATTAAAAACAGCTGCCGGCATAATTGCTTGTAATAATACAACATGTTTTGCAGTTCCAGAGAGTCCCATTAGACTAACAACTATACAAGCAAATGAAAAACCACCACCAATGCGTAATATTGAAAAAATCATACTTCGTCGCCATTCTGTAGTGCTTAAATTTGTTAAAGAGGCGCCCAAAGTAATCAGCATCAGAGGGATAGTCAATCCACCTAGTATCCCAAGTGTTGTGTCGATCCAGCTTGGTAACTTTGTTCCTGTCCCTAATAAAAAGATTGCTATAACGATAGAATGTATAAGAGGTAGGATTGCTAAATCTTTGAGAGCTGATAAAAACCCGTTATTATTACGTGACATTAGTGCCACTCCACCAGACATCAAAGCAGACATCTGCACTAAGAAAAAAGCTAAAGCAAGAGCCAATCCTTCCTCACCAAAGGCAAATAAACATAAGGGTAAGCCCATATTGCCATTATTTGGAAACACTACTGTTGCTAGCAAAGAGCGGACAGTTCCGCCAGACATTCTGATAACCAAAATACCAGCTATCGCAGTAAACAAGAATATCAATATTGCAGCAAAAGCAACTGCATAAAAATCTTGGCCAGAAATTTCAACCCCATTTATAGTTGAAATAACTAGGCATGGAGCCCCTATATTCATGACTATACGACTCACAAAATCAGCAGAAAAAGGTGTGGATGATCGCGCCCAAAAATATCCTATTATGGTGCAAACAAAAACTGGAGCAATTATATTCCAAAGCTCAAATAGCATTTTTCACAACCTCATTTTGATAAAAAATTCGCTATACTCAATTTATAATAGCTTGATAGGTTAATAAGATTAAGTTTTGTATAATATTTGTAGAGCTATCTTGCCCTAATTATATTGATCTCATGCGGAAGCGAGCTGAACACATGGACTTTAATAGAAACCTTAAACGCATCATTATTGTATGTATTTGTCACCTTGCTTGCCATGATTTGATTGCCAGCCAAGTTAAAGAAAAAATAATTTCTGAAAATAATCTTCCAGACTACAAAAAAGAAGCCCAGATTTTAGATAAATCGAATCTTGATATAGTTTTCAACCGCTATATTGAGGCCATTGAGAAAAAAGAGGGTGATGAAGGACCATATAATCCTGATATACCCGAAATGCTCTATAGTTTAGGGAAAAAGTTACAGTCTAACGATCGACATGAAGAGGCAATAAATGTCTACAAAAAAGCTATTTATATAAACCGAATAAATAATGGTCTTTACAGCTTGTCACAGGAAACTAGCTTACAAGCTATTATCGAAAGTCAGAAGATCCAAGGGAGGTTAAAAGAGATTGCCGGCAATTATTCACAACTCTTACAAATTTATAGAAAAAACTATAAAGAAAATAATCCCAATTTTCTAGATATGATTGACGAGTTTAGTCATTGGAGTATTAAAGCATATGCACAAACTGGCGGACGAGACGATGTATATCACCTTGAAGCTGCATTTGATCTATACACTGATACTATTAGAATTTTATCGGAACAAAACGGAGAACTTCATCCCAGTTTATTATCACCACTAAATCAGTTAGCAATAACATGCTATTATTTATCTGTACATCAACGAAGATTTCCTGACTATGGAGAGACTGATACATCACTTCCTTTTGGTTATCGCTCTATGGCACCGGTAAATCAGGTAGTGGGTCGTGGTGCTTACTTCAAACATGGACATATGTTGCAGAATCAAATTCTGCAAATACTTGATGAAGATCCTAATTTCACACCGATAGAAATTGCAAAAGGACAGGCTAACTTAGGTGATTGGTACCTTTTATTTGGGAAATATCAATCAGCAATGAGTGCATATAAAAAATCGTATGAAATAGTTGCTAATAATCAAAAAAACATAAAGATTCTTGATGAAATATATTCTCAACCAGTTATGCTTCCTAAGACTAGTGAGTTTTTTGGTACCGAGAAGAATAATTATCTAGCATCAGGTATATCAGAAAATTCAAACCTTTCGCACGCGACAAGCTATGTTAATCTTTTGGTGGATATTACAGATGGAGGAAATCCAATTAATTTCAGCGTTAAAAAAATATTTCCGTCGGAAATGAGTAATTTTGCTGCAAGAGCTATCGAAACAGTCCGTACAAAAAAATTTCGCCCTAAGCTCATTAATGGCTCTGCTGTACTTTCAACCCAATTTCCGATGAGAGTTATAATTCCAAATGAATAATTTTAAGATTCCTCATCAGTTAAAGATGCTCTTCATGTTGTGGACAATTTTGGGGGCAATTACCCTGCTCCTTATGACTGGATGCAAAGTTACCCAAATAAATAATGTAAAAAATGAATATAGAAATAATGATGGTAAGATGGAATCAAAATTTAAAACAAAGCTGATTAGTGTCGATGTTAATGATCAAGAGGTAGTTACACAACAAGAAAAAATATTAATGCTTGATGAGGAATTAGAAAAATCGATGGCTGAGTTCGATAAAATGTTTGCTGTAAAAATTAGAGAAATAGAGGCTGAAAAAGACAAGCTAACAAGTGAAATGTCCAATGGTAAGCAATCTAGCTCAGCACTCGCAGAAGATACTTCATACTCGGACAGTCAGCCAAAATCTGCTTCCAACTCAAATGAAGATAATGAGGGAGGTTCTGGTGAGCAATCTGCTTCAGGAAAAAATTATGGGAAAATCATGGGCAAAAATAATAACTACATTGTCCAGTCTACTTCAAGCCAAAGCAGCCTTCCCGGTGAAGGAAAAAATATAAGTATCCCAGAAGATATTCCTAGTGGAGAAAGTGATGATATTATTGCAAGACAGATTCGCGAAGCTGCTATCAACGAAAAAAATCCTAAGCTCAAAGAAAAACTATGGGAAGAGTATCGAAAATACAAAGGAGTTCAATAATAAAAACTTATGCAAATTATGATCAATATAAAAAAACTATTAGTATTTTATATCCCCATTATATTTGCTGCATTAGCAATGTCCTCTTGTGGCGTTCAAAAAGTAACAAGTACAGTCGAAATGCCACTAAAAAAACAGGTCGTGACACTAAAAAGGGTGCACCCTTTAGACATTGCTGTTATTCCATTCAAGCCTAATGAAAATGAATCCACAAAAAACAATGATTCATATACAGCCTCCACTGCAAAAAATGCGGAAGGACTTTTTTTGGCTAACCAATTAACATCCACTATACAAAAAACGTCAGCTTGGGGTGCAGTAAGATCTATTCCAGACAGAAAAACAATTGTAGACGTATACGTAAATGGCCAAATTATTAATTCTGATGGTGAAAAATTAACATTAAAAATTACAGTGACTGATGTTGCTAATAAAAACTGGTTTACAAAAACTTATACTCAAACAGTTGGTAACTACGCTTATAAAAAAAATATGGAGCTCTATCGAGATCCTTTCCAAAATCTGTTCAATAACATTGCGAACGACCTATTAGAATATAATCGAAAGCTACCTTATGGTGAAGCAGAAAAATTATCTACTATATCCACTTTAAAGTTTGCTGGGGATTTCTCTCCGGAATCATTTAACGGACACATAAAAGAGACAACATCAGGTGAACTAGAAATATCAAGATTACCTGCAGAAAATGATCCTATTCTCAAAAAAATATCCAGCCTCCGAAAAAGAGACTATTTATTTATTGATGCAATGCAAGGGCATTATGATAACTTCACTAGACGCATGCATAAACCCTATCAGTCTTGGCGGCAAGCTACACTTGAAGAGATTAGCTCTGCAAGAGAGCTTAAAAGGCAGTCTATTGCGCGAACTGTCGGTGGAGTAGCAGCTATAATTGGTGGAATAATGGCTTCTGGAAGCAGTAATGGTTCTGCACAATCCGCAGGGGCAGTAGCGATTGGATCAGGTGCTTTACTTGTTAAGAGCGGTATGGAAAAAAGAGCGGAGTTAAAAATTCATGAGGATGTCCTAACTGAGCTGGAGCAATCTTTGGAATCAGAGATCGAACCGCGTATCATTGAACTTGAAAATGATAGAGTTGTTCTAACTGGAAATGTAACTGAACACTATAATCAATGGAAATCTTTTCTACTTCAGAGGTATAAAGCTGAGCATGGTGAGATATAGCCAACATGACTAATTCTGATAAAAATAGGCCTCAATCTGAAGCTATAATACCCACAAATATACCTTTGACTAAAACTAACAGAAATTCAAAAGATACTCCATGGCAAAATAGGCGAGGAACTATTTTTGCGCTTGGTTTTAGTTTTTTTTTGGCTTTAATTGTTATATTTGCTCTTCCTAAATTAATTCCAGAAACTAAGAAAATTAAAGTAGTTACTGAAAACCAAATCTCAGAAACAAGGTCTATAAAAGAATCTCCATTTATCGACGCACAATTAATTAAGGCCAGAAGGAAGTCTCAAGATAGTCTTAGTAATTTTCTTACTATTCAAGAATTCCTGGAGAAAAGAAATGTTAACAAATGGGGGGAGGATGCGTTTAAAAATGCCCTGAAAATAGGCGCAAAGGGAGATTCCCTTTACCGTCAAAGAAACTTCAATGAAGCTCTAGTTTTTTATAAAAAAGCAACACTTAAGCTAAATGAACTAAAAAGTAGAATCCCTTTAGAGTTAACTATAAATTTAAAAATTGCAGAAGATGCATTTCTTCTCGGAGATTCAAAAATAGCTTCAGAATACTATAAATTAGCGTTATCTATTGAACCATCAAGTATTGAAGCTCAGCAGGGGTTAGCTCGAACAGCTGTTTTGGATGAGGTATTAATATTATTAAAAAAATCTGACGGACTTTTCGAAGAAGGTAATTACGGGCAGGCTAGAAATTTGCTCATGAAGGTGAAAAAATTAGACCCTCTAAATCAAGCAGCCGATGATAAATATAATCAAATTTCATTATTGATCACAGATAGAAACTTCAAACAGGTTATGGGTGCGGGTTACCAGGCACTAGAAAATAAAAATTTCCGCATGGCTATAGAGGAGTTTCAAGTAGCCTTGAATATCAAACCTGGGAATGAAGCTGCTTCTAAAGGTCTATTACAAGCGCAATCATTGTTTCTTCAAAAAACGATAGCCGATGATTTGGCTAGCGCTATATCCCATGAAAAAAAGGAAAACTGGAATAAAGCTCTAGAGTCCTATGAAAGGATTCTGTCAAAGAGTAGTTCATTAAACGAGGCGCAGCTTGGGCAAATTAGAGCTAAAAATAGGCTTAAGATGAGCAACGATATAGATAAAATTTTATCTTCACCACTAAGATTATCAACACCACAGATATACAATGAAGCAAAAAAATTATTAGCTAACGCTCAAAAAATCACGCCAGTGGGTACAAAACACTTAGACAAAACAAATCAACTCAGAGAAGAACTAGAAGGTTCACAAATTAGTCTTACTGTTCGATTTCTCTCTAACAAGTTTACTAATGTATCCCTACTAAAAAGTGGCAGTCTTGGGTTTTTCAATGAAAAGAAAATCTCCCTAAAACCCGGTAATTATATTGCAACTGGCACTAGAGACGGCTATCGGGACGTTCGTGTTGAGTTTCGTGTAGCATTAAAAGAATTGCCTCTTAACATAGAGGTGGCTTGCAAAGAGCGAATATAATGACGACTAAAAAAGACGATAACATTAACTCATCCGAACAGCTGTCATCTTCAGAAGAAAAACTTATTGCTATTAATTTTCGGCCAATACAGGGATCGACGAGCAGATCCAGTATTCGGCTCAGTCCCCTCAAAGTAATAATTTTCGGCCAATACAGGGATCGACGAGCAGATCTAGTATTCGGCTCAGTCCCCTCAAAGTAACGGTTGGTTTGGGGTTCTTAGTAAGTATGCTGATTATGTGGTTTTTGCTTACCGCGAAATCATTGATTATTTCAATCTCGCCGCCTGAAGCGGAGCCTCGGATAAATATATATGGAGGTTTAAATTTTCAGCTGTCTGATAACTATTTAATCAGGCCCGGAGGTTATTCTTTAAAGGCGCTTGCCCCTGGTTATGTCGATCTTAATCATATATTTAGTGTTGATGAAAAAGATCATACTAAAATTGAATTAACTATGAAAAAAAAACCGGGACACTTAGAGATTACTACTGAACCATCGGGTAGTGAAATTCTCATGAATAACAAGTTAGTTGGTCTGGCTCCCTTCAATATAAAATCTCTTCAATCCGGAGAACATTCAATAAATTTAAATTTACCTCGTTATAAAACTAAAAGGTTAAACGTTCAAATAAAGGGTCTCGATATTCAGCAAAATCTTCATGTTGATCTCGAGCCAAACTGGGGTTTTATAGAGTTAAGCTCTTCACCAACTGGAGCACAAATTAGAATAGATGGAAAATTTGCTGGAATAACACCCTTTACAGCGCCAATCTTATCAAGCGGTGAGCTAGTTTCAATATCATTCGATGGATATAAAACCTGGTCGAAAAAGCTATCTGTAAATTCTAATGAAACAAAAAAACTTTCCACGGTAAGTCTAGAGCCTGTAGATGGAGTTATAAATCTTGTAACTTCCCCTCCAGAAGCAACCGTTACAATGGATGGAGAATATATTGGAAATACCCCATTAACTTTATATTTAGACGCTCAGGAAGAACACAGTATATCAATCTTTCTTAATGGTTATTTAATCCAAAAAAAATCAATTTCTCTATCATCTGGAGAAGAAAGAAATATTACCCTAAAGCTAAAACCTGATATTGGTATTATCAAGGTTCTTGTGTCCCCAAAAGATTCATCGGTATGGATCGAAAAAAAATTACTAGGTATCGGTGACGGCAGTTTTGAGCTTCCCTCTCATCCTCAACTTTTGGAGATTAAAAGAGCTGGTTACGAAACGTATAAAAAAAATATCATACCCCAACCACAGTTTGAACAAACAATAAAAGTTCAATTACTCACGAAAGAAGAAGCTTATTGGGCTAATATCCCAAGGGAGATTGTCACCATTAACAATCATGTACTAAAGTACTTTAGGCCTAAAGGTGACTTTTTAATGGGGGCTCCCAGACAAGAAAATGGACGAAGGGCTAACGAAGTATTGCGTAAAGTAAACATAACTCGCCCTTTTTATATAGCAAACAAGGAAGTTACCAACAAACAATATTGGCAATTCCAAAAACACAGCTCACGTCATTTTCGTGGAAAAACTCTAGATATGCCTGAGCAACCCGTAGTGAATATTAGCTGGGAACAAGCTGCCCTGTATTGTAATTGGTTAAGTAAAATAGATAGACTGGATCCATTCTACAAAGAAAGGAATGGTAAAATTACTGGGTCATACATTAATAGTACTGGATATCGATTACCTACAGAAGCAGAGTGGTCATGGGTTGCTCGCTTCCAAGAGCCTGTTATTCAACCAGAATCTTTTGGAGATTATTTTTCTACAAAAAATAAGAGTGGTAATTTTGCTGATCTGAGCGCATCTGATATTTTGAGTTCAGTAATACCTCTTTATGATGATGGTGCCGAAACAACTGCAGTAGTTGGCAGTTTTGATGCAAATAGTAAGGGATTGTATGATCTGCAAGGGAATGTATCTGAATGGGTACATGATTTTTATGAGATAAAATTTAATCTTAACGATGAAACCGAAATTGATCCGATGGGCCCTAAGACTGGGGAATTTAAAACTATTCGGGGAAGCAGTTGGCGTGATAGCGATATTAGCACCCTAAGGCCAACATATAGAGATATGGGAAACAATCCTTCAGATGATGTAGGATTTAGGATTGCACGATATATTAAGCCAGTCGCAAAAAAATAAGTTTAAGTTTAAATTTAAGAAAGATTAAAACTTAGGAGAAGTCGTGAAATTCTATTATATTCTTTTTATATCAATTGGTTTTAGTAGTTGTGTGACTGGTAATGATCAGCAAGTAGCTGATATGCAAGATACTAAAAAGCTACCGTCAGCTGACGGTAGCTTGAATTCAACAAAAAATCAGTCAATTCTGGAAATGTCTAACGAAAATGTAACCACACAAAAATTCAACCCCAGCGAAGAAATTTCTGAAGATTTAGCTATACCCTTCCCTGTCGATATTTAAGGAGAAATTCAAATGCAAACAAAAGTTTCATCAGAATTCATGTATCAAATCTTTTCACTGATTCTAGCTTTAATTGTAGTCCATACAGTTTACCTAACATTAATTCGACCCAATGCGAATAATTTACTAGAAAATCAATTAGCTAAAGAAGAGGCAGGTGAGCCATATGTAGCAGTAAGGTCCTTTTATATTGTCATAAAGGATTTTGAGCAAGAAGCATGCTTTATATTAATGATATGGGCTTGTGCCATCATGGGATACAAGGCTAGATGTCTCATAGATGAACGAAAATTGTTAAACCATCAACTACTTACTATTCCAGAGGGAACACGAATACTTCCTAAGGATGCTCGTCAGATATCTCGGCCAATTCAAGCGCTATCTTCTGCTCAAAAAAAAGGCTTAATACCAAGGGTTCTATTAATAGCTCTTCATCGGTTTGATTCCACTAAAAATATACAGGATGTCTCTAATGCAATAAGTGAGGTATTAGACAAAGAGTCTGATAAGCTTGACTCAGAGCTTTCTATGGTTCGCTATATAGCTTGGGCAATTCCATCTATAGGATTTATTGGCACTGTTAGAGGCATTGGAGAAGCGTTAAGTCAAGCCCATAAAGCGGTGCAGGGAGATATTGCAGGGGTTACAGCAAGTTTAGGTGTGGCATTCAACTCCACTTTTATTGCACTCGTGATAAGTATATTTCTAATGTTTATAGTGCATCAACTTCAGTTAGCACAGGAGCGATTAGTATTAGATTCACATGATTACTGTGACAACAGTCTAATCAGACATCTAAAAACAGACTAAAAAAATAGACTTTGGATAATTAATGACATATAAAATTTTCATAAGAGTAATAATATGAGCTTAGCGATAATTGAGATAAATGACTCTGGCCATTGTTGCGGAAATGAAATGGGTGAAATATTTATTAGTCCTGGATATGCTTTTTTGACAAATGATGGAATTGAAACTGGAGATATCGCACTGAAAAAAAGCTTCTTATCGCCACAAAAAAGCTTTAATCAATTTTGGCGCCAACTTAGTTTATCTCCAGTCTCTCATCCAACAAATAAAGTTAGGCATAATGCAGATCTAGCTTTTCAACAACTAACAGATTTATATAATCAGCTAAATAAACCAAGTGAAATTATATTTGCTATACCTGGTACCTTCGATCGTCAGCAGCTTTCTATAATTCTTGGGCTAGCCAAGGCATTAAGTTTTAAGGTTCTTGGTTTAGTTGATTCTGCTGTTGCAGCTGTAAGTCATTTTGAATCCAAAGATAAAGTCAGTGATACTAAACACTTTGTGCACTTGGATATTCAGTTACATCAAACAGTTTTTACCCAATTACAAAAAAACCAAGGTATTATAAAGAGAACTTGTGTTGATATCGTAACGAATTTGGGAATAACAACTTTTTATGACGATTGGGCAAGACATATTGCTGATAAATTTATCAAGGAATATCGCTTTGACCCGCTCCATACTGCTGAAGGAGAACAGCAACTCTATAATTTATTACCAAAATGGCTTGAGAAGCTTAATCTAAGCTCAGAAACATTAGCTGTGCTGGACAGCCCGCAAGGTACATATCAGTTAGCGATCCATCTTGATGAACTCCTAAAAGAAAGTACAAAAAAAATAAATCAACTAAAAAAGAAGTTTGCTTCCACAGTAAAAAGCAGGGATATTCTGGTTGCTAGCCATAGATTGCTATTGTTACCGGGAATATCAGAGCAACTAGCCAAATTCCATATACTAAAAAAAGATGCCGCAGTTTTTGGTTCTCTAGAAAATTCACAAGAAATTATGCAAGATCAAGAAAATATGCATCTCGTCATATCACTTAATAATTTGATTCCTAATACACCAGAAACCAGTAATTTGACTTCAATGAAGCTACCAACTCATATACTTTATAGGCATGAAGCTATTGAAATAGGAAATATTCTGTATTTTGATCTTCAAGGTGATTCTTTAAGGTTTGCCCAAAGTCAGATATCAAAAAAATCAATCTTTTTAGTGGAAAATAATTTATACATAAATGATGAAGATCGAAATAAAAAAGAAAAAATACAATTACATCTAGGGGAAGTTATCACAGTTGGATCTGAATCATTTCAATTAATTAGGGTCACCTGAAGTGGCTCGCTTAAAACGTAAAATTACAACTTTTAGTCTATCATTTCTGGATATAATGGCTTGTGGATTTGGTGCTGTTACGCTTCTATTTCTGATACTGAAGCATAATCCTATTTCTACTGAATTTATAGATTTAGCTGGAACTTCAGAAAAAAAAATTCTTCTTGAAGAAATCCAAACCGAGAAAGAAAACCTATTAAGACTGAAAAATACTCTAGCTATTACAGACGAAAATACAGCTAAAATAATAGAAAATATTAAAAAAATTCAAGAGGCAGCACCGACGCAATTAGATACGGAGAAAGAGTTAGATCTTTTAAAGAAGCAAATCTTTGCACTCGAAGAAAAAATACAACTCCTCAAGGAACAGGATAACGGTAAAAATATAAGAAAATTCTTAGGTGATGGAGAACGACAATATCTTACTGGTCTTAAATTAAGTGGTAAAAGAATCGTTATTCTGGTTGATATCTCTGCCAGTATGCTTTCTGATTCTATAGTAAATGTTATCCGAATGAGAAATATGGATGATGAATCAAAAAAAAATTCCCCTAAGTGGAAGCGTGCTATAAAGACTACTGAATGGCTTATCACTCAAATGCCTAAAGATAGTCAATATCAAATTTATACATTTAACACCTCAGCTAAATCGATCAGCAGTGATAATGGGGTTTGGAGGAATACACAGGATTTATCAAGCTTAAACTTTTCAATACAAGAACTAAAAAAGGTAATTCCAAATGGAGGTACGAATCTAGCCAAAGCTTTTCAGGCTATAGCTAGCCTTCGCAGATCTCCGGATAATATATTTTTGATAACGGACGGTCTTCCTACTCAAGGCAATAAAAAGAAGAATAATGTAACTATCACTGCTAGCGATCGAATGAAACTATTTCAAGAGTCTCTAAAAGAATTACCATCTAGAATTCCAGTTAATATACTTTTGTTTCCTATGGAGGGTGATCCTTTCGCAGCTGCAAGCTATTGGAAATTGGCGATATCAACTAAGGGATCTTTTATGAGCCCATCAAGAGATTGGCCATGACTCGTGTAAATCGTCAAAATAAAAGAAATATAAGCGAAATTAGCATCTCATTTCTAGATGTTATAAGTTGCGGTTTTGGGGCAATAGTACTTTTATTATTGATTGCAAAAACTGTTGATTCGTCATTCTCTCAAACTGAAAAAGATCCAACATTATCAAGCATTCCAATAATACAAAAAAAACTATTTGAAATACGCGGGGAAATAAATGTACTGAAAGAAACTCTTAGATACAAAGAGGTTCGACTGCAGAATGCTAGAGAAAAAGCAGCTAGTCTAGAACAAGAAATAATCGAAAGCCAACAAAAAAACTCAGTATTTGCTGACGAACAAACCAAACTTGCGTTAGCCCAACAAAATCTTACTGATGAAATGCGACGGCTAATCAGAATCGAAAAAAAATCAAAGAAAGATGCAATTGGTGGTATACCGGTTGACAGTGAATACATTATCTTCATCATAGATACATCAGGTAGTATGTCGAATTTTGCTTGGACCAGAGTGAAAAAGGAGATGATTAATATTCTTAATATTTATCCCCAAGTTAAGGGTATCCAAGTTATGAATGATATGGGCGACTATATGTTTTCTAGTTTTAACAAAAAGTGGATACCCGATACTCCTGCGAGAAGAAAAGCTATATTAAACCGATTAGCAACCTGGGCGCCTTTCAGTAACTCAAGCCCTGTGGAGGGTATACAAAAAGCTATAAGACAGTTTTATACCTCAAAAAATAAAATTAGCTTATATGTATTTGGCGATGATTTTACCGGCGGCTCCATAGGTCAAGTTCTAAAAGCAACTGATAAAATCAATAAACTTCAAGGAGCAGATCGGCTGGTTCGTATTCATACTATCGGCTTTCCGGTTCATTTCAAAGTTGAAGGAGGTAATTTGCAAACCGCCACACGTTTTTCTGCGTTAATGCGAGAGTTAAGTTATGATAATAACGGAACTTTCATAGGTCTTACTGGACTTGAATAAAATTTTCTTCCAAAGATATTAAATGATTAATATGATAACTACTTTAAAAAAAAAATTTTTGCCTCCATTATTGTCACTCAATTATTTTTAATGGGCTGTTCAACTCACGTAGTTGTTGTTAGTGAACACCCGACAGCTTTGATAAAAGAGCTGCCTTACAAAATAGGCCTTGTGCTTGACAATTCATTCACTGATTACTCATTTATTCGAGAAAAAGATGATGAAAAAATCACTATTTCACTTGGAAAATCTCAAAGTGAACTATTAAATAAAATCTTTAACTCTATGTTTCAAGGTGTATCAGAATTTACTGCGAGACCCCTGAGCCCAACAAAACCCTTAGACTTGTATATCTCTGTTAAAGTTGAGGATCTTCAGCTTTCTTTACCTCGTGAAACAAGCGTAAATATTTTTGAAATATGGATAAAATATAAGCTGGAAATTCTTGACGGCAAGGGCTCCAATATTTATGAATGGATTATAAGCTCTTACGGAAGAACTCAAACACGCTTTTTGGGCTCTCAAGAAAGAGCACTACACCAGGCTACTAATGCGGCGCTGCGTGATGCCGGCGTGCAAATTGTCACTGACTTTCATCAAATTCCTGAAATAATCAACTGGATTAATATTAAAAAGGCACCAAAAAATGAAAGCTAGTAGTCTAGGCGAGGTTATTGTCGTATGCTCTTTTTCTTTGAGTATATTGATTGTAACTTTTATGTCTGGTTGCTCCACTTCAACTGTTGTTGATGAGCAAAAATCTAGCTCTGCTAAGCTAAGCATGGATAGTGAAGAAAAGATAGTTATTATGGGAAGAAGGCATGGGAATTCGTATGAAACAGAGCCTGGCTTCATAGACTGCATTGGAAACAATATCTCTAGATCTGAGAATTTAAATGTTGTACAAGAAAAAAATTTTCTGGATACATTTTACCCCTGGTTTGAACCAAGAATAGCTCCACTAAATCTAAATCGTATGAAGGTAGCTCTCAATAGCGATATGATAGCCAAAAAAATTGAAGAGCTAAAGGTTAGATATATCGTATGGGTTGACGGTAGCACCGAAACGAGTGAAGAAAGTGGGTCTATGACTTGTGGTATGGCTCCAAGTGGAGGTTGCTTTGGTTTTAAGAGTTGGGATAAAACTTCCTCTTACGAAGCCACTATTTGGGATCTAAAGGGCTTAACTGAAAAAGGAAAGATAAAAGTAGACAGTAAAGGATCCTCTTATATACTGGGGGTTGGCCCACCCATACCTCTAATAGCTCAAGTTCAAGGAGTCGCCTGTGAAGGAATTAGCGACAGACTAATAGGATTCTTTGATAGCGAATAGAAAGCTTTCGCTGCATAAAAATATTTAATTCTAATATAAGGATTTTTTATGAAAAAAGAAAACTCAAATATACAGAGCACTAAAATCACTACCGAATATATAATGAGCTATGAGGCTCCCTTGGATCCGCCATTGGCAATTGATGAGGGCATGATGATAGTTAACGTGCGCGAAGGGGGTTGGGTTACTGGGCCAAAAATTAATGGTAAATTTATTGCTCCTGGCGCTGACTGGCTACGTATTATGCCTTCTGGGAATTTTCGTCTAGATGTAAGAGGGCTAATAAAAACTGATGATGATGCTTATATATATCTAACGTACAATGGAATAATAAAAAATACCCCTGAAAGCCTTGAACGATTAACAAATGGGGAACGACTAACATATAAAGATATACCTTATTTTTTAGCGGCTCCTACTTTTCAAACTTCATCTAAAAAATACAATTGGCTTAATGAAATCCAAACTATTAACAAGATGGTGGAAATCCAATTTGGTGATAAAGGTTTTGTTAAGTACGATGTTTTTGTTGTCAAATAGGTTAAGGGGTTATTACTTTCTAAAAATTAGAGTGTTTATCATTTATAATATTTTTAGTATGTGTTGTGATTGTTTAAACAAAATTTCAGCTGAATCAACAAAAAATTTTAGGGGTTAATTATGAGTAAAAATAATCGTGTCTGGCGACTTCAAGAGAGGCCTGTTGGAAATATCACAAATAATACATTAAGTCTCGAGAAAGAAAATATACCTCAACCAAAAGATGGGGAATGCCTTTTTCAACTTAACTACTTGTCCTTAGACCCCACAAATAGAATTTGGATGAGTGATGAGACGCAATATATGCCGCCCGTTGTACTAGGCGAACCAATGAGAGGTGTAGTATGCGGTACGGTCCTTGAGAGCATGACTCCTGATTTTAAAAAAGGCGATATTGTAAGTGGAATTGGAACATGGTCTGACTATCAAATTGGTTCACCCGAATCTGTAGGTTTATTGAGTCAAGTCGACAATGTATCTGCGATGGACGCATTTGCAACTCTGGCGCTTGTTGGGCCCTCAGCATATTTTTGTTTATTAGATATAGGAGAACCTAAGGCTGGAGAAACTGTAGTAGTTTCCACTGCAGCTGGCGCTGTTGGATCAATTGCTGGTCAAATAGCAAAGATCAAAGGCTGTCGTGTAGTTGGATTAACCGGGTCTGATGAAAAATGTCGATGGATCAAAGAAGAGCTAGGTTTTGATGCCGCTATAAACTATAAAACTGCAAATTTACCTGATGCGCTCTCTAAGAGCTGTCCAAATGGTATTGATATATATTTTGATAATGTTGGCGGCACCATCCTTGACGAATGCTTAAAATTAATGAACCTACATGGAAGGATCCCTACATGTGGTCTTATATCTCAATATAACGCCTTAGAACCAGTGCCGGGGCCCTATAATTATAGCTTGATATTAATGCATAGGCTTAAAATTCAAGGTTTTATTATCCTAGATTATCTGGAGCGTTTTCCTGAAGCTAATGAGTCTATCCTCAAATGGATGTCTGAGGGAAAAATTAAAGTTCGTCTCGATGTATCAGAAGGTTTAGAGACGGCTCTTGATGGCGTAAAAAAATTATATACTGGAGAAAATAATGGGAAACTTATGGTGCGTGTAAAAGAAATCTGAAATTCAAAGTATGATTAACTCTGAACATATTTCGAGACAAAAATCCATATTGCAGATTTTTTCAGTTCTGCAATATGGATGTCCATGATTAAAGTTTAAACAACCCCCACGAGCTTGGCTGATATCCAGCTAATGCCACCTAATACTCCCACCACAACCCACCACCAGAACAATAATCTAAACCTAAATGGTTTTCGTTCGATAGAATGGATTCCAGAATTAACTACCTCATTAATCCTAGCTAAATCCTCTTCGTTATATTCTTCTTTACTTCTCATGCCCATAAAACTCACCATCGTGTTTAAGTACTAAGTAATTTTCTTTTAAACATTATATCAAAGATTTAATATTTAACTGATCAGCTGTTTCATCAGGAGTGGCATGTGGATCATGAGCCAACTCCCCAATCATGGGTGATGAAATCCAGTGTTGTAAAGTTGATATATTTTCTTTATAGCGATTCATCATAGGAACAATCTGATTAGCAATCCAACCTGCCAATACTAGGTTGTCTTTACGGATAGCTTCAGCAGTTAGTATAGCGTGATTGATACAACCAAGATCCATACCGACAACAAGTATTACAGGTAATTTAATCAATTTTGCGAAATCGGAGAAATTTTCTTGGTTATTAATTGGAACCCTCCAACCTCCAGCCCCCTCTACTACAGAAAAATTCGGACTATTTGTCATGAGTCCTCGATAAAATCCAGCTAACCGAGCAGCGCTCAAGCGCTGACCTATCTCTTCAGCTGCTATATGAGGGGCGATAGCAGGCTCAAGTGCTATAGGGTTAACTTGCTCATAACTTAATGACAAAGACGTTTGAGATAATAGCTTCTGAGCATCACCGTTCTGTAAACCATCTGTTGTCCGTTCACATCCAGCAGCAACTGGCTTAAAACCTGCAGTAGAAAAACCTAATCTTGAGACTCCAGCAAGAATACCTGTGGCAATACGTGTCTTTCCAACACCTGTACTGGTTCCTGTAATAAAGTATGATTTACGCACCGAGAACACCTACTCCAAAAATTACTTGCCATGTAGCAGGTAAATTTCCCTTTGGGTCTCTATACTGATCATAAGCATTAATAAGATTACGTATATTTTTTTTATTGGTCATTGTTTTTTTTTGCCCCGAATTTAAATTATGTGCCCCTAATTTTTTAAGCTCATACATCAAATCACTCAAATCACCATACTTTAAGATATAATCACAAACTCGAAAATCTTCGAACTGAATACCTTCGTTAACAAAAGCTATTTTCCAAATATCCGCATCTAAGAATTTATTAACATGGACATAGGTGTCTACTTTCATCCATGATGTTTTTAATTCATATAGCGTGTTCTCACCAAGAGTAGTAAATAATAGCTTACCGCCAGGTTTTAAAATACGAGCAATTTCTTTAGCCAGTGTAGCTGTCTGACTGCACCACTGAAAAGTTAAATTAGAAAATATAATATCTATAGAGTTATTGGCTAGTGGTATATTTTCTGCATCCCCGCAAAGCCAAACACCAGTATAATCATATTGTGATTTTGCCATTTTAAGCATTCCCTCAGCTAAATCTAACCCTATAATCTTTGAATAGCTGTTTTTATTCTGTATAGATTTAACGAAGCAACCGGTACCACAACCTAGATCAATAATAGTATTTGATGTTATTTGTTTAGGCATCATGGTTAAGAGTTTTTTTCCAGTTTGGGACTGTAATCTAGATACCGATTCATATGTACTTGCAGCCTTACTGAAAGAATTTGCTATTTTCTTTTTATTTAAAGAATATCGATTTTCTTTTATAAATTTTATTGTAGAAGAGGCTATTTCTTTTGCGTTACTTATATGGATTAAATGGCATCTCTGCTCGAAAACTCTTATTTTATGAGCTGGATTAGACAATACGATTTCATCGGCTACTCGATTATTTACTAATTGATCATTCTCACCAAAAAAATGAAGGCCTGGTGACTCTAAAGATTTTAAGATATCTCTGTTATCAATTTCTTGAAGTAATTTTAAAGCCCTTAACCAATATATATGTCTATGATTTTTTTTAGTCGAATTTGCAAAAAGAGCAATTTTTTTTATTTCGCTTGGTTGTAAAAATTTAAACAATTTTTTTTCTTTCAAGTCACCAGAGCGCTGAAGATGGAAGAATTTTTTCAAACAAACTGATGGATCATTCTGAAATAATTTTAAAAATTTGTTAAATATGCTGCTTGGCATACCAAAATCCCAATCATCTTTTTTGACAAAACATGGATTAGTTGCAATTGTTATTAAATTAGAAAATCTTGAAGGATATTGACCTATCATTGCAGTTGCTATGGCTCCCCCTAGGGACCAACCCATTAAACTACAATTGGTAGGTATTACTTTCAAAATACCATCAATAAAATGATTAACCAAAATTGATTGTTTCATTGAGCTTATATCTTTTTTATAAAATTCATTACAACCAAACCCAGGCAGATCAATAGTTATTATGTTTAGATGTTTTCTCAGTTCAGGTAGAATTAAGCTCCAAGTTTTACTATCAGAGCCCCAACCATGAATGAGTACTAATGGATCTGACTGAAAAGGCTTACCTGTGCATGAATAAATGCATGTTGCCAATTTATTAGTCAATTCAGATGCATCATTAACAATCATTTAGTTATAGTCCTCATATCCCTTATGATGTTGCTAAGTGACTCAAGAAGTGCATCAATATCGTTTTCTTCGTGTTTTGCGGAAATAGTGATTCGCAATCTAGATGTATTTATAGGGATAGTTGGTGGGCGAATTGCGCCGACAAGAAAACCATTATTTTTAAGGCGATTTGCAACTTTCATTACAAGGTTATCGTCATATAAAAGAACTGGTTGTATAGGGGTTAAAGATTCCATCAAATTGATGTCTAGGGATTTTGCTCCCTCTCTAAAATAATTTATCAAATGTTTAAGTTTTTCTCGACGCCAAGTCTCTTGCTGTAATATCTTTAAACTGACACGTGATGCTGAGGCTACTGCTGGTGGAAGAGCAGTAGTGTATATATAGGTTCTAGCAAATTGTACTAAAGTTTCGATAAGCTCCTCAGAGCCAGCAACAAATGCTCCGAAAGTTCCAAATGCTTTCCCTAGGGTGCCAATAAGGATAGGTATTTCTTCAGCAGTTAAGTTAAAATGTTCTGTTAAACCACCACCATTTTTTCCCATGACTCCAAATCCATGTGCATCATCTACCATGAGCCACCCTTGTTCTTTTTGACAAACCTTAGCTAGTTGAGGTAATTTAGCTATATCACCATCCATACTAAATACACCATCTGTAACTACTAGCTTGCTACCAGATGCGTTTTGCATTTTATTAGATAGATCTAATGTATCGGAATGACTATAACGTGAAAATTTAGACAAGCTCGATAGACCAGCATCAATTAACGAGGCATGGTTTAATCGATCTTCAAAAATATTATCACCCTTGCCGCAAAGTGCATTTATAGTCCCAAGATTAGCCATATACCCAGTTGAAAATAAGAGGGCTCTTGGTCTTTGCATAAATTCTGCTAGCTCCTCTTCTAATGCGTGGTGTTCTGTTGAGTGTCCATAGATTAAATGGGATGCACCGCTACCTACTCCGAAAGTTTCTAGTCCTACTTTAAATCTATCAATAACTGATGGATGATTCGAAAGACCAAGATAGTCATTGCTACAAAAAGCTAGGTAACTTTTTCCATCAACTACAACTTTAGATGATTGTGGAGATTCTGATTGATAACGAAAACGATAAAGACCGGCTTGTTTTCTTTGGGCAAGTTTAATTGAAAGCTTTTGATCCATTGAATGCATAATGAATCGATTTTCCTAATTAACAGCGTTATAAAATAGATGGTCAGTTTTAGCTGATAATATTTTTTTATGGAGGATTTCTTCTTGATCTGAAGGATCTATATTTATTTTATTTTTTTCAGGGACAATGTCCAATCTATTAAGTAAAGCCATATCTTGATTAGCTTTAGGATTTGCAGTTGTTAGAAGTGAATCACAATAAAAAATCGAGTTAGCTCCTGCTAAAAAAGCTAACGCCTGCAGCTCATCATTCATACTTTCTCTACCAGCTGATAATCTCACATGAGACTCAGGCATCATAATGCGAGCTACTGCAATAGTTCGAATAAATTCAAATGGATCGAGATCTTTTTCATCTTCAAATGGAGTGCCATCAACTTTTACTAACATATTTATAGGAACCGACTCTGGATGCTGTGGGAGATTTGCTAACTGCATGAGTAATCCGGCTCTGTCTGCTTTGCTCTCGCCCATACCCACAATACCACCAGCACAAACTTTCATGCCAGATTTTCTAACATTACCTAGAGTATTTATGCGATCAGAATATGTCCTAGTAGTAGTGACTTCGCCATAGTATTCAGGGGATGTATCAAGATTATGGTTATAGTAATCTAAACCAGCATCTGCTAATGCTTGAGCTTGATTTTCTTTTAGCATACCAAGAGTCATGCAGGTTTCTAGGCCTAAACTTTTTACTTCCTGCACCATCTTTGTAACATATGGTAAATCTTTGTCTTTTGGTGATCGCCATGCAGCGCCCATACAAAAACGAGTAGCCCCAGCATCTTTTGCTAATTTTGCTTCTTCTATTACTTTTTCAACAGCCAATAGCTTTTCTACTTCAAGTCCAGTGTCATAACGCGCACTTTGAGGGCAGTATTTACAATCCTCAGGACAGGCGCCTGTTTTAATAGACAGCAAAGTACTTAATTGAACCTCATTGGGGTTAAATTTTTTACGGTGAACTGATTGAGCCTGAAACATTAAATCATTGAAAGGCTGCTCAAACAAATCCTCCACTTGCTGTTTTGTCCAATCATGCCGAACGGGTTTCATGTAACTTGGTAACATATGACACCTCTAATGAATATGTCTATGATATGCGAGTTAGGTTGACTGTCAACCAAAAATATAATTTCCGTTGACTAAGTAAGATTAATTTGTCTATTAAAGATATCATAGCTGGAAAAAAATTACGTAGGCTATGATAATGGGTAAATGTTGTATTCTTTATAGAGTGGCACCACAATGAATCAAGTTTCGTCCTTAAAATTACTGTGGGAGCAGATAAGAGAAGAGGCTCAGCAAGTTTGCAAGACTGAGCCTGCTTTAATCAAATATATTGATGCTACTATATTGGCTCACCAATCATTACTTTCTTCTTTAAGTTTCTTATTAGCTAGCAAGCTTCATCATGAATCTATAACAGAGTATGTTTTGAAAGATATATTTGATGATGCATTCAGTTCTGAGACTAAAACTCAAAAAGCAATACTTAGAGATATAAAAGCATTGATTGATCGTGATTCGGCATGTCATACCTTTTTATCTGCTTTTCTTTACTATAAAGGTTTTCATGCGCTTCAGGCATGGAGAGCTACTCATCTGTTGTGGTCAAAAAATAGAAGGCCCTTAGCTCTGATGTTGCAAAATAGGATATCTGTTGTATTTGATGTGGATATTCATCCTGCTGCAAAAATTGGTCAGGGGGTAATGCTTGATCACTCAACAGGGCTTGTAGTTGGAGAAACTGCTGTTATTGAAGATTGTGTGTCTATTTTACAGGGGGTAACTTTAGGAGGAACAGGAAAAGAGAGCGGAGACCGTCATCCAAAAGTTCGCAGTGGAGTGTTAATAGGTCCAGGTGCAACAATACTAGGTAATATTGAAATTGGAGAAGGCTCAAAAATTATTGCAGCTAGTGTAGTTCTAAAAGACGTGCCTCCACATTCAGTTGCCTCTGGTGTGCCAGCTGAGATTGTAGGTACAACAAATATAGGCTCCCCTGCAGAAATAATGGATCATGGGTTATCTGGATAATAATTAATATAAAAAATATTAAAATTATATTGGTATATTCTTGAATTTTGTAACAAATACCGAGTAAGAAAATATGATTTTTTTATTCACATATATTGCTCGGAGCTATAAAATACTTAGCTTTAAATAAATAGGATCTATCATGGAAAGACCAGAAGTATCTGTAGGCGACTTTATAATTCTTAAGGGTTACGAAGAAGATCCAGGGATGGAAGCACTAATATATAAAATCGAAGACGACGGAATTTTATTCGTGGGTTACCATGGCTATAGCATCAGGACAACTAAAGCGCATGCTTTTTGGAATGAGACATTTTGGCAGGTAACGAAAAAGCATATCCCTAAAAAAAGTGCGGGCGTCCAATTTTAATCACTGAAATCGTTATACCAAATATCTAAACGTGTAACTTAAAATATATGTTCATTTATCGGTAATCCTGAGCTTCTGTCCCGAATAAATTTTATCACCTTTTAAATTATTTAATTTTATTAATTTTTTAACTGATATTTTGTATTTTTTAGAGATTTTATATGCTGTATCACCTGGCAAAACTAAATAATATAGAGGTCTCTCAATATCTAGCTTTTCAGAAGCTAGCAGAGTTCCGATGGGATAGTTGCCCGAAAAATATTGAGTTATACCTTTAAAAATTGAATATGCTAATTTTTTTTGGTAGGTTTTATTAGCCAATTTTTTAGCTTCGGAAGGATTTGATATAAATCCCGTTTCAATCAGAATAGATGGTATGTCTGGGGACTTTAGGACTACAAAACCCGCCTCTTCCACATAATTTTTATGCAACCTTGCTATAGTTCCTATAGACTTGAGGACAGATTTTCCAAGATCTAGGCTACTATTTAGAGTAGCGGTCATGGATAAATCTAAAAGCACGCTAGCTAGAATAGGGTCTTTGTCATCAAGGCTAACGCTTCCAGAACCACCAATTAAATCAGTACTATTTTCTCTTTTTGCCAGATAACGGGCAGTTTCGCTGGATGCCCCACTTCGAGACAATATAAATACAGAGGCGCCTTTTGCGCTAGGTTTTTTAAAGGCATCGGCGTGAATAGAGATGAATATATCTGCACGTTTTTTATGGGCAATTTTTATACGCTTACGTAAAGGAACATAATAGTCACTTGATCGAATTAAAACTGCGCTAAAGCCGGACTTTTGGTCTAATAGTTTTTTTAGTTCTTGGCTTATAGCTAAGACTACATGCTTTTCCATAAGTCTTTTTGGGCCAATTGCACCGGGATCCTCTCCACCATGTCCAGGATCTATAGCTACAATAATATTTCTTAACCCATCATTAGGAATAACAAAAGAGGTCTCTTTACCGCCAATTTTTTTTATATCATAAAGATCTATTACCAGCCTATTATTATATTTTTTGCTCACTCCAAGCTTGAAGTGCTTAGGCTTAAGAGGTTTTTTTAAATTAAGTGTAATTCTGAGGTGATTTTTTTCTTTTTTATTACTTTTAACAGAGATTATAGGAGTTGCAGAAAGATCAAATTTTAGTACATCTTTTTTTATTGAGGTATCTTCAATATCTATTATTAATCGATCTGGATTTTGTAATGAATTTATCTTATATTTTACTGGATCACTTAAATCGAGTACTAATCGTGTATGATCTGGAGCCTTCCAAACTCTCATATCATTCACAGTTGCAGCAAAGATAGGCTCAAGAAAAAATAAAAAGGCCATGGTCATTAGTATATGAAAACTGTAGGAATGCTTATAAACCAAGTTGATTTTCCTTGGCTATAGATAAATGATTCAAACACAATTCTCCTAGCTGAGTTTTAGATTCAATATTAAGCTCTCGACCGTTTCTCTTGGCCGATATTTTAAGACATAAATCAGGTGCAGGCAGAAACCCCTTACCTCGGTCTGGCCATTCAACTAAACAAATATCTCCAGACTGAAAGTAATCTCTTATGCCAATATAATCTAACTCTTCAGGAGACCCTAGTCTATAAAAATCAAAATGATGGTATCTCGATGATGCGAGCTCATAAGTCTCTACCAAATTATAAGTGGGACTTTTTACGATGCCATCATAACCAGAAGAATTTAATATTCCTTTGCAAATTGTTGTTTTGCCAACCCCAAGATCTCCTTCAAAAAAAAGTAAGGTAGCCTTTTTGGCTTTTTCTGGACGACAATCAAGCAAAATACGACCCACTAAGTTGCCAAATATAATCATTTCATCTTCACTGGAAATGTTCTTTATATGTAAATACTTCATTTTTTAACCATCTAGATCAATTGATCCTTACTAAAATACATTAAACATAATGGATAAACATCGATTTATGTATAAAGTTCTTCTTATTAAAAAAATATCTGGCAAAATTATACTCTAACTTCACATAGCTGATAGATTATGCACCCAAAAAAATCTCAAATAGATTATATAGATCTTGCTAGCCGAATTAAGCAATGGGGAGCTGAGCTGGGTTTTCAGCAGGTTGCCATCACAGATATAAATCTAGGCGGCACAAGTAAAAAACTCAATAAATGGCTTGAAAATGGATATCATGGAGATATGGAGTGGATGGCTTCTCATGGAGATAAGCGCTATCGCCCAGAAAAGTTATTGCCCGGCACATGCTCAGTCATAGTAGCACGTATGAATTATCTTCCACCGGATAGTGATATGATTGCTGTGCTTAAAGACAGTGATAAAGCATATATCTCACGCTATGCGTTAGGTCGAGACTACCATAAATTAATTCGAAATCGATTAAAGAAATTAAGTAAAAGAATCGAATTAGCTGTTCCTGGGAGTTTAATACAGAGGCCATTTGTAGATAGCGCTCCTGTTATGGAAAAACCTTTGGCAGAAAAAGCAGGGCTAGGCTGGATGGGTAAAAATACACTAATCATCAATAGTAATGAGGGCTCATGGTTTTTTCTTGGTGAGATATATACTAGCTTACCTTTACCAAAAGATAAGCCATCAGAAACGAGTAAATGTGGTGAATGTAAGGCATGCATTAAAGTTTGAAGGCATGTATTAAAGTTTGCCCTACCAATGCATTCCCCGAACCCTATATTCTTGATGCAAAAAAATGTATTTCATATCTCACAATTGAGAATAAGGGGGGGATACCCGAGGAATTCCGCAAACCCATGGGTAATCGAGTATTTGGCTGTGATGACTGTCAGACCATTTGCCCATGGAATAAGACAGCAAAAACGACAAGTGAGATAGATTTTTCTCCAAGGCATAATCTAGATAATCGTAAATTAGCTGAATTATTTCTTTGGACGGAATGTGAATTTTTAGAGTACACAAAGGGGTCCCCGATAAGAAGAATTGGTTATGAAAGATGGCTCAGAAATCTTGCTATTGGGCTAGGTAACGCAGTCTACTCAAAAAAAGTTGTTCAATCATTAACTTCAAGAAAAGATTTCCCATCAAAAATGGTTCAGGAGCATGTATCTTGGGCTTTGGTTCAGCAAAAAAATAAGTGCGCGAGAATAAATTCAAGGGTGCAGGCCCTCTCCTTTGTGCCACCGACTCTCCAAAAATAAAGTATAAAAAATAATTTTTTACCCTTGAAATTAATTATGGAATGTTAAAAAATAAATCTCGGTAATGCTTCAATTCTATAATGGAATCTTTTATATCATCCATGGCAAGGTGTGTACTTTTTTTCTTCAATCTATTCAGCAATTCCGGACGCCATCGAGAAGCAAGCTCTTTTATACTGCTAACATCTAAATTACGGTAATGGAAAAAATTTTCTAGATTTGGCATTTCTCTTGATAAAAAACGTCGATCTTGGCAAATTGAATTCCCACACATGGGTGAGGTTCCAGGATCTATAAATTTTTCCAAAAATTTTATCGTGCTTACCTCTGCATCTTTAGAAGAAGTTTTACTTTGCAGCACACGGTCAACTAGGCCTGAGCGATTATGTTGTCGTGTATTCCATTCGTCCATACTATCAAGTATTTGTTTTTTTTGATTTATAGCAAAAACTGGACCCTCAGCAATAATATTGAGATTTTTATCTGTCACGATTGTGGCAATTTCAATAATTACGTCATTGAGTGTATCTAAACCAGTCATCTCTAAGTCAATCCACACAAGATTATGCGCATCTTTTTTTTCTTCGCCTGTGTGGTTCATCTAAATTTTTACCATTTATTGAAATCAATCATATTTTATACATATTAAACATTTTTATAAATAATGTTTTCTAATTATATTTCCGATAATAGTTTTTCTAAAGAATGCTAGTGCTTTATCTTTAAGTTTTTTTAAGCCAAAAATGATAGTATTTGTTTACAACAATAATTTTTGATGGAGACTATTGTCGAAAAGGAAAAATATTGACGAAGCGCCAGTTAACCAAACAGCAACGCAAGCGTATTGAAAAGAATCAATTAAATGCGAGCGCTAAAACTGATGTTCTTGCAGCCCATATAGAAGAGGACTCTGAGAATGTCAGTATAGAGAAGCCTGGCATAGTGACTGCAAGCTATGGTGCGCAGATTGATGTTCAAGAAATAAATTTGTCAAAGACAATTGCACGTCGGTGCCACCTGAGGGCCAATTTACCTGTAATTGTTGCTGGTGACAAAGTTACTTGGAAAGATCATGGTGATTACGGAGTGGTCATTGCGCGGCATCCAAGAGAAACTCAGATTTGTCGTCCTGATGATCGAGGAAATTTACGTGCTGTGGCAGCTAATATCAACAGAATAGCCATTGTTATTTCTCTTTACCCAAAACCCCATTCAAATCTTATAGATCGTTATATAGTGGAGTCTGAAAATCAATCTATAAGGCCTTTATTAATAATAAATAAAGCCGATCTTATTATTAAAGAGAACTGTGAAGCTCTGTTTTCATTAGTAAGTAAATATAAAAATTTAGGTTATGACCATTTTTTTGTTTCAGCAAAAAATGGTCATGGTTTAAAACAACTTGAAGCTTACCTGAATAATTTTACAAGTGTTCTGGTAGGTCAGTCAGGTGTGGGGAAGTCTTCTTTACTGAACAAACTAATACCCAAGATTAACTTAAAAGTTGGAGATTTATCTAAATCGAAGAAAAAGGGAATTCATACCACTACTACCTCTCAACTTTTTCATCTCAACAATGGTGGAAGTGTTGTCGATTCTCCGGGTGTACGCGAGTTTGGTTTATTACATCTTGCACCAGATGAAATTGCTAACGGCTTTATAGAATTCATTGAGCATCTAGGAAAATGTAAATTTCGTAACTGTAGTCACAAACGAGAGGTAGGCTGTGCATTGATCATGGCGGTTAAGAATGGAAAAATAGCACGTGAAAGGTTCGATAGTTATTTACATATTGTCCATAGTGCTGGAAAAGATAATTAAAAATTCTAGAGATAGGTTAGGTCTTGAGCGATAATGTTAGTCTAATAAATCTAAATAAGATAAGAAGGTAATCATGTCAAAACTACAGCACCTCATAGAGCCAGAATCCTTAAGTGCTCAACTTGGAGAATCAAATATTCTGATTATCGACCTATGTAATGATGGTCTTTATACCCAAAAGCATATACCTGGAGCAATTCACTTGTCCCCAAAAAGTCTTCTTGCAGGTTCATTTCCAATACCTAATAAGCTTCCTTCGATAGAGCAAATTACAGAGATCATGAATAGTATTGGTCTAACTGAAGACAAGCATGTGGTTGCTTACGATGATGAAGGTGGTGGATGGGCTGGAAGATTCCTTTGGACCCTTGATGTAATCGGTCACAAAAATTGGTCTTACCTTAATGGTGGTCTAATTGCATGGCATAACGAGGGTTATCCTATAACCTCAGATAAGCATGTGGTTAGTCCTGTTCAGCGTACCTTTTCGATCAACCGAACTCCTATAATTGATATCAAGGAACTAATGACTTTATTAGGCGATCAAGATCTTCAAATTTGGGATGCAAGAAGTGAAGCAGAATTCAACGGAACAACAGTCTATACTGAAAAAGCAGGGCATATACCTGGCGCTATAAATTGTGATTGGACAAAAATGATGGACTTCAAACGTAATCAACGCATTCATATAGATGCATTAATTAAACTTGAAAATTTAGGTATATCGGCAAACAAGGCTACTGTTACTCACTGTCAATCACACCACCGATCTGGTTTTACATATATGCTTGGTAGAGTATTAGGATTCACTAATATTCGTGCCTATGATGGTTCTTGGGCAGAATGGGGTAACCATCCAGAAACTTTAGTGGAAAAATAACCAGATGAAGAAACTTTGCACGGAGTTATTTATTGCATTTCAACGCTTGGTTCCACAGCATATTTTATCAAGAGGTGGTTCAATTTTAGCTGAAACTAAAACTGTTTGGTTAAAAAATATTCTGATTAAACTATTTATTAAGGTTTATAAAATTAATCTTAATGAAGCAATATCAGATTCTCCTGATAGCTATGAAAACTTTAATGCTTTTTTTACAAGAGCGTTAAAAAAAGATGTTAGGCCTATAGATATAGGGGCCTCATCGATTATCTGTCCTGTTGACGGAGTTGTTAGTCAGGTAGGTTCAATTCATGAAGGAGATGTTCTTCAAGCTAAAGGAAAATATTTTTCTACTGCGGCTTTGCTCGGATCTGATGATGGATACACCAAAAGTTTTCTCAGTGGTGAATTTATAACAATATACCTATCTCCAAAAGACTACCATAGAGTGCATATGCCTATCGATGGAAAATTAGTTTTGGCCAGATACATACCTGGGAAACTATTCTCTGTTAATTTACAAACCTCCAATCACATAGATGGTCTATTTGCCAAAAATGAGCGTTTAGTTTGTATTTTTGATACTCCAGTTGGTTTTTGTGCAGTAATTTTAGTAGGTGCAATGATGGTTGCTGGAATTGAATCTGTTTGGCGCGGCCACTACTATCCTCAAGTTTCCCTAATCGATAATATGGATTCAAAAAACTTCAGTTTAAAGAAGGGTGAAGAAATGGGGAGGTTTAAATTTGGTTCCACGGTGATAGTAATGTTCGAACACAGAAAAACTTCTTGGTTGGAGAAATATAAGCCTGGATTAGTTACGCGTTACGGTGAACTGATGACAACTCATGGACAGCGTCAATAAATACTCTCACATTTTCAGGTTTGATATCGGGTGTTATTCCATGACCTAGATTGAACACATGACCAGTACCACCACCAAATTGCATCAGAATAGCTTCTACCTCTTCTTTTATACGCTTTGGGTTTGATCGTAAAATTGCTGGATCCATATTGCCTTGTAAACAAACTTTATCACCTACACTTTTACGTGCAACACCAATGTTTGTCGTCCAATCAAGGCTAACTGCATCGCAACCACTAGTGACGATTTCATCTAACCATTGGCCGCCACCCTTGGTAAAGAGGATTATGGGGACCTTCCTACCTTCATTTTCTTTGATTAAACCATAAACAATTTTTTTCATATACTGTAATGAAAACTCTTTATAAGCATGGTAAGAGAGTACACCCCCCCAAGTATCAAAGATCTGGATTGCTTGTGCACCAGCCTTAATTTGTGCGTTAAGATAAACAATGACTGAATCTGTTAAAACACTTAGCAATTGATGCATCAAATCTGGTTGATTGAACATCATCGTCTTGCTTATTAAAAAATCACGGCTGGATTTACCTTCTACCATATAGGTTGCAAGTGTCCAGGGGCTGCCAGAAAATCCTATAAGTGGAACACGTCCATTCAGCTCCCGCCGTATATTAGTCACTGCGTCAACTACGTAAGATAGATCCTTGTAGGGGTCTATGACAGACAGCCTATTAATATCTTTTTCAGTTCTTACTGGATTGTGAAAACGAGGTCCCTCGCCAGGCTCAAAGAAAAGCCCCAAGCCCATGGCATCAGGAATCGTTAAGATATCTGAAAATAGTATTGCTGCATCTAAATCGTAACGCTCTATAGGCTGTAAAGTCACTTCACATGCTCTCTCTGGATTTGTACAGAGTGCCATAAAATCTCCAGCTTCAGCACGAACTTTTCTATACTCAGGAAGATAACGTCCAGCTTGACGCATCATCCATATAGGTGTGATATCAACAGTCTTGCGCATCAACGCCCGAAGAAAGCGATCGTTTTTAAGTTCTATCATCAGAAAAATCTCTAGATTTTAAGGTAATCAAGGATGCCTTCACCAGCTTGCCTGCCCTCCCAAATAGCAGTAACAACTAAATCAGACCCACGAACCATGTCGCCCCCAGCAAAAACCTTAGGATTAGTAGTCTGAAACTTAAACTGCTGATCCTCTGGTGCAATAACTGCCTCCCAGTCGTTTAGATTAACTCCTAGATCCATCATCCATGATGCTGGGTTAGGTTGAAATCCAAATGCAATCAGTACAACATCCGCAGGGAGTATCTCTTCACTTCCAGGTACTGGAGTTGGTTTACGACGACCATTTTCATCAGGTTCCCCTAATTTTGTAGTCACTACTTTTATACCTTCAACTTTATTTTTTCCAATAATTTCAATAGGCTGCCTATTAAATAGGAACTGGACTCCTTCCTCCTGTGCATTCTTAACTTCTTTACGTGATCCAGGCATGTTTTCTCGATCACGACGGTAAGCACATGAAACTGATGTTGCTCCTTGTCTTATTGATGTGCGATTACAGTCCATCGCGGTATCACCACCCCCCAAAACAACAACCTGTTGGCCATCCACACTTATATAATCACTGGAATCCTTTTCCCAGCCCATATTCCTATTTACATTGGATATGAGGAACGGTAATGCATCATAAACTCCAGGTAGATTTTCTCCAGGGAAGTCGCCCTTCATTGCTTTATAAGTTCCCATCCCCAAAAAAATGGCATCGAATTCATCTACTAATTCATCAATGCTAACATCTACACCAATGTCGGTGTTTAACTTAAATTCGATACCCATACCCTCAAATATCTCACGTCGTTGCTGCATTATCGATTTTTCTAATTTAAATTCTGGAATTCCAAAAGTTATCAGGCCTCCAATTTCTGGGTAGCGATCAAAAACTACTGGTTTTACGCCGTTGCGAACTAAAATATCAGCACAACCTAATCCTGCTGGCCCAGCACCGATGATAGCGACTTTTTTATCAGTCTTAATCACTTTGGACATATCTGGTCGCCAACCCATAGCAAACGCTGTATCTGTAATATACTTTTCAGCATTACCAATCGTTACAGCACCAAATTCTTCGTTTAAAGTACAAGCCCCTTCACATAATCGATCTTGAGGACAAACACGACCGCATACCTCAGGTAATGTATTGGTAGAATGGCACAATTCGGCAGCCTCAATAATATTTCCATCCGAGAGTAATTTTAACCAATTTGGTATGTAATTATGGACGGGGCATTTCCATTCACAGTAGGGGTTTCCACAATCCAGACAGCGATGTGCTTGATTACAGGCATCTTTATCTTCAGTTGGTTGATATATTTCAACAAATTCTTTTGTACGACTATGCATATCCTTTGTTTCAGGATCATGTCTATTTACCTGAACAAACTGGAAATCATTGTTTAATCTATCGTCCATAAGCTTCAACTCTCTGACATCAACTGCATTTTCAAATTTATCGTTTTCTTCTAATCATTGAGACTCAACATGTGTATGTGCCAATAATTTATGTAGGCTTGCTGCTTTAGGTTTAACTAACCAAAACTTTCTAATGAAATTTTCGAAGTTATCTAAAATCTCTTGGCCCCAAACGCTCCTTGTTTCAGAAACAAATTCGGTTACCATCGCCTCTAAATGTAATCTATGACTCTCTGTTGATTCTGTTGTAATACGCTGGATTTCAACTAGCTCCATATTATAACTATCAACAAAAGTTTTATTTTCATCTAGAACATAAGCAAAACCACCAGTCATACCTGCACCAAAATTAGGACCTACGGAACCTAATATAACTACTATACCTCCAGTCATATATTCACAACAATGATGGCCTGCACCTTCAATAACAGCATGGGCTCCAGAATTTCTGACAGCAAATCGCTCTCCCGCACAACCGGCTGCAAATAATTTTCCAGCTGTTGCACCATACAAACAAGTATTTCCTAAAATAGGTGCTGTATGAGAAATAAGTTTACTTTCTTTCGGTGGGAATATAACAATTTTTCCACCAGCCATCCCTTTTCCGACATAATCATTTGCATCGCCACAGAGGTATATATTTAATCCACCAGCATTCCAAACTCCGAGCGACTGACCAGCAACACCCTCGAGTTTTAATTTAATTGGTGCATCACTCATGCCCTGATTACCATGACGCTTCGCTATTTCACCGGAGAGCCTAGCTCCAATGGAGCGATCACAATTACCTATATTATATTTAAATTCACCACCTGTTTTTGTTTCAATTGCAGTTAAAATATCTTCCACCATTTTTTCTGCTAGACGTCCTTGATCGAAGGGATCATTTCTCAAAATCCCACATGTTTGCGGTTTGCTCTTCAATAACTTGTCTGTGTGTAATAATGGGGACAAATCTAATTTTCTTTGTTTTGCGGTAACACCGTCAAAAATCTCTAGTAGCTCGACTCTGCCGACCAATTCTTCTAGAGTTTTAACTCCAAGTTTGGACATCCATTCACGTGTTTCTTCAGCCATGAAAAGAAAAAAGTTTTTTGCAGTATTTACAGTACCTTTATAATAATTTTCTCTAAGCTCAGCATCCTGCGTAGCGACGCCTGTAGCACAATTATTTAAATGGCAAATTCGCAAGTATTTACACCCAAGTGCAACCATTGGGCCAGTACCAAAACCAAAGCTTTCAGCACCCAAAATAGCAGCCTTTACAACGTCTAAACCTGTTTTAAGTCCTCCATCAGCCTGAATACGAACCTTATGTCGCAGATCGTTTGCTCTCAACATCTGGTGAGCTTCAGATAGGCCGAGCTCCCAGGGTGACCCGGCATAACGTATTGACGTTAATGGACTAGCGGCAGTTCCTCCATCGTAACCAGATATTGTGATTAGGTCTGCATAAGCTTTTGCAACCCCAGCAGCTATGGTGCCTACGCCAGGTCGGGAAACTAATTTAACCGATACTAAAGCCTGGGGATTTACTTGCTTAAGATCAAAAATTAATTGAGCTAAATCCTCAATAGAATAAATATCATGATGTGGTGGGGGTGAAATTAGGGTTACACCCGGAACTGAATATCTAAGTTTAGCGATAAGCTCATTTACTTTACCACCTGGAAGTTGCCCTCCCTCTCCAGGTTTTGCACCTTGTGCTATTTTAATTTGAATTACTTCAGCGCTAGATAAATAACTTGGTGTGACGCCAAAACGACCAGAAGCTACCTGTTTTATTTTAGAGGCTTTAATCGTGCCGTAGCGACTGGGGTCCTCCCCCCCTTCGCCTGAGTTGGATCGACCTCCCAAAGTATTCATAGCCTGAGCTAAACCTTCGTGAGCTTCTGGAGACAAAGCCCCTAGTGACATTCCAGCCGAATCAAATCTTTGTAATATTTTTTCAACTGGTTCTACACTGGATAAGGGAATTGACTCAATATCACACTTAATTTTCAGAAGGTCTCTGAGTGTAGCTATTGGACGTTTATTCACTAAATTAGCATAATCATGCCATGCCGAGTAATCACTTTCTTTTACTGCTCGATGGAGGGTGGTAATTACATCTGGGTTATATGCATGGTACTCTTGTCCATGAACATACTTAAGAAGTCCTCCGGGGCTGACTGGTTTACGCTCACTCCATGCATGATCAGATAGTTTTTGCTGATCATCCTGCAGATCTTTGAATTCTGACCCTCTTATACGACTTGGAGTTCCTATAAAACAAGTACTGACTATCTCAGGCGAGAGACCAATGATTTCATATAGCTGTGCACCGCGATATGAAGCTATATTAGAAATGCCCATTTTTGATAGAATTTTCAATAATCCTTTATTCATGCCTTGACGATAATTCTTAAAGGCAGTACCTGTATCGCAACGAATTTCCCCCAGATCTACCATATCAGAAAGCACGTGATAGCTTAAAAAAGGGTACACAGCAGAGGCTCCACAGCCAATTAAAGTTGCTATTTGGTGAGAATCGCGAGCAGAAGCTGTTGATGCAATAATATTTGCATCGCAACGGAGTCCTAATGTTATTAGATAATGATGAACTGCACCAACTGCCATTAACATTTGTATGGGTAGTTTATCTGGTTGAATATCAGAGTCTGATAAGATGCAACATCTAACGCCATCCTTAATAGCATCGGCTACTTCGATACATAATTTTTTTATTGCCTGCTCTAAGCAATCTTTGTCGGGATAATAGTTGACACTGAATTTTTTTACGCGGTAGTCATCTTGTGTGTTATTTTTAAGTGCGTAATATTTTGTGGGTGATAGCACAGGACTGGATAAATTAATACGTTTTGCATGCTCAGGAATTTCACAGAAAATATTTCCCTCTGCTCCAAGTTGGGTCTTAAGAGACATCACTAATGTCTCTCGTAGAGGATCAATTGGTGGATTGGTTACCTGTGCAAACTGTTGTCTGAAATAATCATAAAAACTGCGACTTCTAGATGATAAAACTACCATTGGAGTATCATCACCCATTGAACCGACTGCCTCTTGCCCGCCTTCAGCAAGAGGACGTAAAACCTGTTCTTTTTCCTCCGATGATACTAAAAACATTTTCATGAAGTTACGAATTCTTTCTTTGCTTAAGGCGCCCTCAACTTCAATACTTTCATCATCTAAAGATGACATTATTTTTATAGTTCTTTCGTTGAGCCAAGCTTGATAAGGGTTAGCAGAAGCTAACTCTTTGTCAATTTGTGCGGCATTCATAATAGCGCCGCTATTGGTGTCTATAGAGAGTATATCTCCTGGACCTAAGCGTCCTTTTGCAGTTACGTTTTTAGGATCATACCCATAAACGCCAATCTCTGACGCTACCGTTATAATATCGTCGTTAGTTAGAACCCATCGGGAGGGTCTCAATCCATTTCTATCTAACGTACATACAGCATAGCGGCCGTCAGTAATCACTATTCCTGCTGGGCCATCCCATGGCTCCATATGCATAGCCATATATTCAAAATAGGCTCTTTCTTCTATTCCAAATTCTTGGTTGTTATCCCAAGCAGGCGGCACAAGCATTCGTATCGCTTTATGAAGATCCATACCTCCAGCAACCATGAATTCCAGCATATTATCAAGGCTAGAGGAATCTGAACCTGTGTTATTCACGAGGGGAGTTACCTCTTGTAAATCTGGTAGTAATGTTGTTTTAAGTTTTGGAGTTCTTGCTAAAGACCAGTTTCTATTTCCAGCTAATGTATTGATTTCTCCATTGTGTGCTAACATTCTGAATGGTTGTGCTAGAGGCCACTTAGGGCTAGTATTTGTGGAGAAGCGTTGATGAAAAATACAAATAGCTGTCTCCAATAAAGGGTTACCTAAGTCAAGGTAGAATTTCGGTAGATCAACAGGCATCATTAGTCCTTTATAGCTAATGATGTTCTCCGCCAGACTTGCAATATAAAACGAATCGTCTGATGTAAGTGCTATTTCTGATTTTCTCTTTGCGACAAATAACCTGGCGTTAAAATTTTTCTTATCCAGATTTCCTGCTGTTATAAATATTTGCTCTATGACGGGTATAGTTTTTAAGGCTATTTCACCGAGACAGTCATTATTAGTGGGTACTTTTCTCCAGCCAACTATTTCCAGACCTTGGTCATGGAGATTTTTCTCCATAGTGATTTTTGCATTTCTTCTATGATCTTTATTCTGACTAAGCATCACTGAACCAATCGCATATAATTCAGGTAGCTTTATATCAAATAAAGATATAGCGATATCACGCATAAAGGAATCTGGTTTTTGTAGCAGTAGCCCGCAACCATCACCAGTCTTCCCATCAGAAGCAATACCTCCGCGATGCGTCATGCATGTTAACGCTTCGATGGCTGTTTTTAATACACGATGACTGGTCTTCCCTTGTATGTGGGCAATTAACCCGAATCCGCAGTTATCTTTGAATTCGCTTAAATCGTATAAGCCAGTTTGCATAAATTGGAGCCCTACTTTGAAGGTTTAAAGGCCAGCTATTTGTATGAGACGGAATAATTAAGTAGCTGAATTTTTGAAATGATTTTACTCCCAAATAAAACATGTCACAATGTGATGATATCAATAAAACCTATAACTCAAAGAAATATAGGATAAACTTTACGTCTACACATTATTGTAGCACTTTTATTAGAATATCTCGCTCAATGTTAGAAGTTACTAGGGCCTTACCTATAGACTCAAGAAGCACAAGGCGGAGATTACCATCAATTACTTTCTTATCTACTGACATAAGCTCTAAGAATGTTTCAGCGGTCATTTCGTCTGGCTTGGAAACTGGTAAATCACAGCGAGCTAAAAGCTCCTTTATACGAACGTAGTCAGCTAACTCAATCAATCCAAGCTCACTTGAAAGCTTCGCTGCCATTGTCATTCCAACGGATATTGCCTCTCCATGCAACCAGCTCTTATAAGAAAAAAAGGTTTCTATCGCATGACCAAACGTATGACCGAGATTCAAGATTGCTCGAATGTCATTTTCACACTCATCTCTTGAAACAATTTTTGCTTTATTCGAACATGACTTTTCAATAGCTGTACATAGAGCATTGGAATCTCTAACTAACAGTTGTTCTATATTTTTTTCTATCCAACAGAAAAATTCCACATCAGCAATTAAACCATACTTAATAACTTCAGCTAAACCTGCTCTAAATTCTCTATCTGGTAGCGTTTCTAGCAAGGATATATCAACCATTACGCACTCTGGCTGATAAAATGCTCCTATCATATTTTTTCCTAAATTATGATTTACTGCTGTTTTTCCGCCCACAGAAGAATCTACTTGTGCTAAAAGTGATGTAGGTATTTGTATGAAGTTTACACCTCTCAGGTAACAGGCGGCAGCAAACCCTGTCATATCGCCAACAACTCCTCCACCAAGGGCTATGAGCGTCGAAGAGCGATTGAATTTTTTTGATAGAAGAGCATCAAAAAGTGTATTTAGAACTTCTAAGTTTTTATAAATCTCACCATCTGGTAAAATTAGTGTTTCAACAGTATGTCGTAATGAGAGTTTTTTAACGAGATGATCTAAATAAAGGGGTGCAATAACTTCATTAGTAACTATGAACAGCTGATCTCCATGTATATGTGGTGCCAAAAGCTCTGATGATGCGAGTAACCCCTCACCAATAAATATAGGGTAGCTTCTATCTCCAAGGTCTACTGAAAGTGTATTTATTTTTTTCACAATAATTATTCTTTATTATTTATATCAATAATATAATGTACCATATCAGAGTATGAATTTACGAACTTCGCAAGCAATTTCATTCGCAACTAATCGTGGTTTTTTTTTATCTGTAATAAAAACAAAACTGGCTACATCTTGGTAAAAAGACTCCCGCTCCAAAACCATTTTTTCAATTGCTTCACGAGGATTTTCTACTTTCAAAAGTGGTCTATTATGATCATGGGAAGTTCTCTCAACCAATCTTTCTATTGGAGCATTTAGGTAAACAACGTAGCCATTTTTCTTAAGGATACTACGATTTTTTTCAAGAATTACAGCGCCACCACCTGTAGCCAGAACCATACCAGTCAGGGAAGAAAGCTCTTCTAAAATTCGAGATTCACGCTCTCTAAATCCATTCTCCCCCTCCACATCAAAAATCCATGGTATATTAGCACCACTTCTTTTTTCAATTTCAGAATCCAAATCAAAGAACTTGAGATTAAGAATTTCAGCCAATGTTCGGCCAATAGTTGTTTTTCCAGAACCCATCGGCCCTACAAGAAAAATATTTTCAGTCGTCAATTTATTTGCTCTTTTTTAGGTGATTTGAAATTAAATAATAAACAATTACAAGTTTATTTAGTATCTTACTTTATTAGCACTAATAAATAAAAAATATGAAAAAATATAAAGAAAATATTACCTCGTTGAATAATAAAAATTTAAATTGGACAGATATTGATACTGTTTTATTAGACATGGATGGAACTTTATTGGATCTATATTTTGATAACTTTTTTTGGCTTAATCACTTACCTAAACGATATTCAGAAATTCATAGCATCTCGATAAGTAACGCTAATAAATATATAAAACAGCTTACCAATCAAGTAAAAGGCACGCTAAATTGGTATTCAACTGAGTATTGGTCTGAAAAATTAAATATAAATATTTATCAACTTAAAAAAGAAATAAGCTCTTTGATAAAGGTGAGGCCTTTTGTGCTTGAGTTCTTACAAGAACTTAAATCCGCAGAAAAAAAACGTATTCTCATTACCAATGCACATCCTGAAAGCCTTGAGTTGAAAATTAAAAATACAGGTATAAACAAAGAGCTGGACGCAATTTTCACATCTCACGAATTTAAATACCCAAAAGAAAGTCAAGAATTTTGGAGCATATTGGCAGAACGAATAAAATTTGATCCAAAAAGAACGCTTTTCATAGATGATTCACCAGCTATTTTGATGGCTGCTGAGCACTTTGGTATTAGGTATATCTTAGGGGTAAATAAGCCCGATAGCAAAAAGGGCGCTATTAAGATTAATATTTTTAATTCAATCAGTCATTTCAATGAAATTCTTCCAATAACTCAAGGAAGTTTTTATGAAGAAAAAATTCGTTTAGATAAGTGGTTGTGGGCTGCCCGTTTTTTTAAATCGAGAAGTCTATCGAAAGTAGCTATAATTTCTGGGAAAGTTCAAGTGGATGGAAAAAGGGTCAAAGTTAGCAAAGAACTCGTACTGGGAACGAAATTGCTTATCAAACAGGGTATAGATGAAAGAACGGTGATTGTAAAAAATCTGTGTGATGCAAGATTGTCTGCCACTAAAGCTATGACTATGTATGCCGAAACAGAAGAAAGCTTAAATAACAGAGCAAAAAATAATGCTGCCAGAAAAGCTTTGAATGCAGGAATATATGTTAACAATAAACGGCCAACAAAAAAACAAAGGAGACAAATACACAGATTTTGTGAGATTAATAAATCGGAAGGCTGAAATTCATATTAATTCAAGCATATGAGCACTAAAAAACACATAAATAATTAGTTTTTTAAATTTTTCATGAAAGCTCCACTAGTGACTATTTTTCTGGCATAATTCGAATGATTTTTATACATTACCTGCTCAATGAGGTTGAGTGTTAATTGGACTCAGCAAAAATTACAACTCGACTCAATATCTTCAATAGGATCTACGCTAATGGCTTTTACAAAAAACTCAAACCTAACTATCTTTAAGGATCTGTGCTCGTCTGAACTCATAGAAATAGCTCTTAAAAATGGTGAAGGACACCTGACAGATACTGGAGCATTTCTATCCGTTACAGGCAATCGAACTGGAAGATCACCAGCTGATCGATTTATAGTTGAAGAATCTAGTAGTAAAAACTCAATTGCATGGGGTCCAGTTAATCGGCCGTTCAATCAAGATAAATTTAATGAGCTATGGGCAAGAGTTGAAAATTATATAGCACAGGGGGATTGTTATCTTTCTCACTTACATGTCGGACAGGACCCGAATCACTACTTGCCTGTTGAGGTTACAACCGAGACAGCTTGGCACAATTTATTTGCTAAAAATATGTTTATTAGGCCAAAAAACTACAATCCTTCTAGTAAAGAAACTTGGAAGATTTTACATGTTGCTAATTTTACTTGCGATCCAGTTCGAGACGGCACAAATAGCGAAGCAGTAGGAATTATAAACTTCGGACAAAGAAAAGTACTGATAGCAGGTCTAAAGTATGCTGGTGAAATGAAAAAGGCTATGTTTTCAGTACAAAATTATCTTCTCCCTGGAAAAGGTGTTATGTCTATGCATTGTGCATCTAATGTAGGTAAAGATGGTGATGTATGTTTATTTTTTGGTCTCTCTGGTACGGGAAAAACAACACTTTCTGCAGATCCAGATCGATACTTGATTGGTGATGATGAGCACGGCTGGACAAAAGGTTCTGTATTCAACATGGAAGGTGGGTGTTATGCCAAAACTATAAATTTAAGCAAAAAAAATGAGCCAGTTATCTGGAATGCTATCCGATTTGGTGCGATTGTAGAAAACATCTCTGTAAATGATAAAAGAACTGCAGACTATGATGATACATCTCTATCAGAGAATGGCCGATGTAGCTATCCGCTTGAACATGTAGACTTGCGGAGCAAAGAAAATAGAGCTGGTGAACCAAAAAATGTAATTTTTCTTACCTGTGATGTTTCCGGGGTGTTACCGCCAGTGTCTGTTTTATCAAAAGAGGCTGCAGCTTATCATTTCCTTAGTGGGTATACTGCACGTGTAGGGTCTACAGAAATGGGTGGTGAAAAGGGGATACATCTAACATTTTCAACTTGTTTTGGTGCACCATTTATGCCCAGACCTGCTAAAATCTATGCAGAGCTACTGATGAAGTACATAGATCAATTTGGAAGCAAAGTCTATCTTGTGAATACTGGCTGGACTGGTGGATCAGGTGCATCTGATGGAACTGGTTCAAGATTTCCAATACCAGTAACACGTAGTATTGTTGCTGCCATACAGAACGGTGATCTTGAAAATGTTGAAACTACGAAGTTGCCAATCTTAAATTTAAATGTACCTGTTAGCATACCCGGAGTTAATACTAGCTTTCTCAATCCAAGAGATACCTGGAGTGATAAGAAAGCTTATGATTTGCAGGCGGAAAAACTAGCAAAATTATTCATTGATAACATTCAAAAATATAATGTTTCAAGAAAAATAATTAAAGCGGGACCACAAATTTAATTGTTTTAGTTTTTTGCTTAGAAACGAAATAACTTGTTAAGATTTTGAATTTAACGTTTATTCATTGTGGATCACAATTAATCCTTGCTTATAATAGACAGCGCTCTCTTTATATTTATGCTGGTATTCCATTAACTTAGCTAGCTCAACATACGTTTCGATCTTAGGCTGAATAGCTATAGAACTCTCGAAGCAGTCTTGTGCCTTGACTAATAGCTCACACCTTAAATTAAGGCGACCTATGGCTAGCATCAATTCTGGATTATCAGGACGCGCCGAGAGCAAACTTTCAGCAAAAATCAACTGTTTTTCATTATCAGGGCCTGCAATTAAACCGTAAAGCCTAATTAACTTCTCATCCCAACCAGATTTTAAAAACCTACGTATTAATGATTCAGCGGCTGCTTCTTCCTTAAACTCATATAACTTTGTAACATATTGTAAAAAAATTGTTTTTTCTTTCTTTAAGTTTCTCGGTATCTTACCCCAAAGCTTATTCAAATCTTCAGTACCAGTAGCATTATTTTTAGATATAATTTTTATTGAGGACCGATATGTGTATATTTCAATTTCATTTATTTTATTTTTTTGAAAAACTTTATAACGCTTCAAATCTGGTAATAGTTTTTTCACATTTCCTAAATCCTCTAAATTCACATATATAGTATAAAGCTCTCTTAAAATTGTACTGTTAGATGGATAGATTTTAAGTAACGGCTTGAGAATTTCTAATGCCTTTGTATAGTTTTTGTTTCTTACATAGATTTTGGCTTTTATGAGAACAACCGCTGTATCTTTTTTACTGTTATTTTTTTGAGCCTTTGCTATTAATTGATCAGCATCTTCAAAGTCTCCGGCTTCATATGCAGAAAATGCAGCAGCAAGGTAGTTTACGATAGGCATAGGTGAATTTTCAGCAGATTTTTCTAGATCCTTTCTAGCATTTATCCACTCGTCTTGTATGAAGTAAAGCAAACCACGCGAAATCAAGGATTGATTTTTTTTTGCTTTAAATTCAGAGAAATCTTTGATTAGTTTTTGACTTGGATCAACTATAACCCTGATAGTATTTTTTAATAAAAGGGTTACTACAAAAAGAATACTAAGGATTAATACCAGCGACCATAAACTCATATCTACAGTATAGTTTCCGTAGACTATTTGAATATAGCTATTATTTTTGGTCAGCTGCCAGGTTAAAAATCCTCCTATTAGAGTAGCCAAAGTAATCTTAAAAAGCCCCGCCCTCATTACTTTTGGCCTCCACTAATATATTTTTTCTGTGTACTAATATTCTTTTTTATAGTGTTCAATTGTAAAGAAATGTCAGGGATTACTTGAATTATATTCTCCTGTTCAAGTGCGTCTATTTGCTGGATATAAGTTTTTATTAACTCTTCATGTTCAGAATAGTCTCTCAATAGTATTGTTTTGGTTTTTTTAAGACTTTTTTTGTAAATCCCATCTTCCTCGAGTAATAAACAAATTTGAGTCTGCCCAAATATGCTTTTCAATCTCCGGATAAGCTGCTGTCTTTTTTCTTGAGGTGACACTAAATTAGGTGGATTTTTGTATTCTTTGATACGAACTAAATCTTTGAATCTAGCAAGAACGTTATAAACTCCAGTAAAAAATTTTTCTTGCCATTGCAACTGCTCTGGTTCAAAAATGTTACTTTCAGTCTTAAAGGTAGCCTCTGGATCATGAACAGGTTGAATTAGTGGCAACTGATCAAGCTGATCTATCATTAAGCTTAACTTTGAATAAATATTTTCTTTATCGACTATTAAGGTTGAGCGCAAAACTGAAATAATAGTAGCTGCTGCTTCTCGAGATTCTTGAGCACTAAAAAATTTTAGCTTCCCTAAAATTACATCTAGCGAAAGAAATATTTCTGCTATTTTTTTAGGTGAATTTTTGGCAACTATATAGGTCTCAGCAAGCCATATTAGATATTCAGCCTCTGCTAACAATGTAGATCTCTGGCGAGGAAAAGATATTTCTCCCAAACGACTGCTGTTGTCCGTAACGCTCTCTTTTAAACTGCTAATTATAGTATCTAATTGAGCATATCTCTCTCGAATAATTTCTTTATCTTTATTTATCTGGCTATATAAAGCATCGATATGTGCATGATATTGTTTCGATAGTTTTCGATCTTCAATTTGCTGCTGACGAATATTATAAATCTCCTGTCCGCCAAATATGATTGCGAAGACTGATGCTAAGAAAGTCACTAAAAGAAATGACTTGACCATAAATTTAATTATTAAAGAAATTCTACTAGTAGATGCATTATTTTTTTCATCGCTAGATTTTTTTTCACTTTTTGTCTTTTCGTATGATACAGGTGAGTCAGAATCAGCTTTAGTTGCAACTTGCTTTTTCGAAAGATTAATATTGTCTGGTTTGTTGTCTTTTTTCTTCAATTAAGATGCCTCTTAATGTAAATTACGATTTTTGATTACAATTGCAATTTAGAATACAACTAGAAATAAAGTATCCATTTTTTTAGAATCTATGATTGATTACTGTAACATTCGCGCATCATAGAAACCATTTGTTCTGTTGATGCTGAAGGCGAACAAATTATTTTCTTAAATCCTAAACTTTCTGCTAACAGTCGAATCCTTTCACTTGGAACCAAAAGTGTTAACAATTTCAAGGTAAAAAGATTGGTTGGTGTTGTCTGAGACAAAAGATTTTCAAGAAGTTCTGCGCTATGAACAATCACTACATCGAGTACATCTTTACTAATTAAGCGATTAATCTCAGTTGAAAAATCTTTTAAACATTTACGATTATACAGCTCACAGTCATCAACTGAGAACCCACGCGATTTTAGCTCACTAGATAATAATTGACGTCCCCCTACCCCAGAAAATATTATTACTTTTTGATGATCGCCCACAAGGAGAGATGGAAGGCCCAACAACCCCTCGCTACTAAAATCTTGTTTTGGGTGATCAGCATTTATATTAATATTTTTTAAAGCATCAGCTGTAGTGCTCCCAATTGCATAATATCTCGGACCTAAAGGTAAGCCTTTAGGATATTTTTCTAAATTGTTTTTTAGCCAATTAAGGAGAAAATATACGGAGAATTTACTAACAAAAATAGCTTTTTTATAAGAAGCATAATTGTGAAGGTAGTTTTCAATGGAGCCTCTGTCAGAGGACTGATCTATAGCAACTGTTTCCATAACAGGAAAGTGATGAATACTAGCTCCCTCTGACCTCAGTTGCCTAACAAGTATATCCTCTTTCGAATCATCAGGCTGAATAGCCCTCACAAGCAACGCTTGCAATTCAGTCAGGTTTGTCACTTACCAATTATCTCCATACACTTTTTTTAGAATATCTCCAGCTCCCTGCTTTAATAATTTCTTTGCTAAATCAATACCTAATAACTCTGCATTATCAGCCGTACCTTCAATATCATCACGAATAACCTGACTTCCGTCTGGTGAGCCTATTAGACCTCTTAACCACATTCTATCCAATTTTTGACCAGTTAAAATTGCATACGCAGCAACAGGTGTTTCACACCCTCCTCGAAGATAACGATTCATAGATCTTTCGGCAGTTATACATTTTTGTGATGCTGAATGATTCAAATATACTAATAATTTATTAATTTTCTCATCATCTAGTCTTGACTCGATACCTATAGCACCTTGACCGCCTGCTGGTAAGAATTTTTCAGGGATTATTCTTTGGCAGATTCGCCCTGAAAAACCTAATCTTACTAAGCCGGAAGTAGCTAAAATAATGGCATCATATTCTTTGTTATCTAATTTATTAAGCCGGGTATTAACATTACCCCTCAAGTCTGTCACTTCCAGATTAGGAAAAGCCTCTAATAACTGAGTTTTTCTTCGCAAACTGGATGTCCCGACACAACTACCCTCTGGTAAATCTTCTAGAGATGAATATTGGTTTGATACAAAGGCATCTGTCGGATCTTCACGCTCACAAATTATCTGTAATCCTAGACCCTGTGGAAACTCCATAGGAACATCCTTCATTGAGTGGACAGCAATGTCTGCTATACCATTCAGAAGAGCATGTTCTAATTCTTTTACGAAAAGCCCCTTACCTCCAACTTTTGATAAAGTTACGTCAAGGATCTTATCGCCTCGTGTTTTTAGGCCAATTATTTCGACCTTCATATCAGGATAGATTTGCTGTAGTCTTAATTTCACGTAATTAGATTGCCAAATTGCCAGAGGGCTTTGTCGACTAGCAATACGAATTACTGAGGGTTCAGATGGCAGTGATATCATACGTCATAGCAACCTAAGTCATAAAAAAAAGATTATATCAGACTGACTCAATAGCAGACACGTCTTTATAAAGCCTTGGAACCTCTGTTGTAAAATAAACACAATATAAGTTATTTTTGTTACCCTAAAATCTGATATCTAAATATAATCATCTTATACCTATATAGTAACTTGCGTTTTGCTATAATCAAAAAATAGTACATAAAGATACTTAATGATCTATTACAAAAAGGATTTCCTAGCCCATGAATACCAAGAAAGAAAAAAACCAGTCTTGGGGAGGCCGTTTTAATGAAAAAACGGATAATTTTGTAGCACAATTTACCGCATCTATCGATTTTGATCATAAGCTCGCTATACATGACATACAAGGCTCTTTAGCTCATGCAGAAATGCTAGCTAGTATAGGAATTTTATCTTCTAAAGAGCTAACAGCTATAAAAGATGGGTACGATGATATTCAATCAGCAATAGATGCAAAAGAATTTGATTGGTCACATGATCTAGAAGATGTGCATATGAATTTAGAAGCAGCTTTGATTGAAAAAATTGGAGATGTTGGTAAGAAAATTCATACCGGCAGGTCAAGAAATGATCAGGTCGCTACTGATATGAGACTTTGGCTTAGAGATGAGATAATTCTAATTAGTAACGATCTACTGAGCCTGCAAAGTGCTTTAATTAATTTAGCTGAAATTGAATCCGCTACTATTATGCCTGGCTTTACACATCTTCAAACTGCGCAACCTGTTACCTTTGGTCATCATCTGATGGCATGGTATGAAATGTTAGACAGAGACCATGATCGCTTGCTTGACTGCAAAAAAAGACTTAATCAATGTCCACTAGGGGCTGCTGCCTTAGCAGGCACCTCTTATCCTATTAATAGAGAAATGGTAGCAAAAAGTTTAGGGTTTGATAAGCCTATGGGTAATTCGCTTGATGCTGTAAGTGACCGTGACTTTGCAATTGAATTCTGTGCTTTTGGTAGTATGCTTATGACACATCTATCCCGAGCCTCCGAAGAGTTAATTATTTGGAATTCAGCGCAATTTGACTTCATAAGTCTTCCAGATCGTTTTTGTACTGGTTCATCAATTATGCCACAGAAAAAAAATCCTGATGTACCTGAATTGGTTAGAGGTAAAACTGGTAGAGTTAACGGCCACCTGATTGCTTTGTTAACTCTAATGAAATCTCAGCCGCTTGCTTACAACAAAGATAACCAAGAAGACAAGGAGCCATTATTTGATACTGTTGAAACTATAAAAAATTGTTTAAAGGCTTTTACTGATATGGTTCCTGAAATTCGCTCAAACAAAAAAATTATGGCAGAAGCTGCAAGAAAAGGCTTTTCCACAGCAACCGATTTAGCTGATTATTTAGTAAGGAAAAAAATACCCTTCAGGGATTCTCATGAAATCGTTGGAAAGGCGGTCGCATTCTGCCTTGTAAATAATAAAGATCTTTCAGAAATGTCGATGGAAGAACTTAAAAAATTCTCCAATATAATTGAGGATGATGTTTATAAAGTGCTCACTATAGAGGGCTCTGTTGAAGCTAGGAATCATGTTGGTGGCACGGCACCAGAGCAGGTTAAAATCGCAGTTCAGGCGGCTAGGGAAAAGATATCTAATTTAAAGTGTTAAGTTAGTTGAATTTTAATTTTATATGTCAAAAGTCGGCTCACCACCCTGTTGCTCAAAACATACTCTTTTCAAAAGTATCCCTAGTGATTCGCTGCTGGTTGTGCAAATCCATTGATCCTCAACATATTCAAAATAATAACCACCAGATTTTGCTGCTACCCAAATTTGGCTTTGAGAAGGCTGCCTAGAGATAATAATTTTAGATCCATTTTTTTCAATTGTAAGGGTTAATATTCCAGCTGAAGTTTCACAGTCTATATCCTCAAGAGTATGGTCAATAGTGTCCTCTATAGACATCATTATCTTATCGCAATATTGATTAAATTCTTTTTCTTTCATCTTTATTCGCCATTTTTAACATATTTATTAATTGTAAATGCCATATCAGATTGAGTGAAGTAGTCATCAGCCGTTATACTCGGGAGTAACTTAATCAGAATACATGGGTTTATTCATGCAACGCTATTTAATATTACTATTAGTTATATCGCTATCGGCTTTAAATTTATCTGGTTGTGGTAATAAGGGGCCATTATATCTACCTGCAGAGCCAATCCAAGTGGAGATATCTAGTTCAGAAGAAATTGAGAACAATAAGCAACCTGAATCATCTGATGACACAAAACAAAATGATGAGTGATCTATGAAAAATTTTTATTATGATAAAGGTACAATGTTTGTTGAAAAAATAGCTATGAAGTCTATTGCAGAAAGCTATGGAACGCCTAGTTATATTTATAGTCGTGCCGCACTTACAAATAACTTCCTCTCGTACCTTGAAGCACTAGACAATCAACCACATAAGATTTGCTACTCTGTTAAAGCTAATTCTAATATTGCAGTTCTAGGTATTCTGGCAAAGCTAGGTGCTGGATTTGATATAGTTTCAGGTGGAGAATTAGAGCGGGTTATACTTGCAGGGGGTGACCCTAAGAAAATTATTTTTTCAGGAGTCGGGAAAACACCTGAAGAAATGCGAAGGGCTATAGAACTAGGGGTGCATTGTTTCAATGTTGAATCTGAAGCTGAACTTAAAGTTCTTAATGATGTAGCGCAGTCCTGTAAAAAAATAGCTCCTGTTTCTTTGAGAGTAAACCCAGATGTCGATGCTAATACTCACCCATATATCTCTACTGGACTTCGAGAAAATAAATTTGGCATTGATATCAAAAAAGCTCTTGGTGTCTACTTAAAAACAAAAAAAATGAAGTCTCTAAAAATTATCGGCGTTGACTGCCATATAGGTTCGCAATTAATCGAGACGGCTCCCTTTATAGACGCTCTCAAAAGAGTTTTAGTATTGGTGGACAATCTGCAAGAGCATGGGATACATATAGAGCATTTGGATATTGGTGGTGGGCTTGGTGTTTGCTATAAAGATGAAAAACCACCTCAAATTAGAGACTATGTAAAAGAAATAGTCTCAAACCTTGAGGGAAGAAATATTACTCTAATATTAGAACCAGGTAGATCAATTGTTGCAGACGCGGGCGTCTTACTTACTAAAGTAGAGTATCTAAAACCTGGGGAGGAGAAAAATTTTGCAGTCATTGACGCTGCAATGAATGATATGATCAGACCTGCACTTTATCAGGCTTGGTTGGCAGTTGAACTAGTTACTGGTAATAAAGATCTCCCAAAAAAATGGGATATAGTAGGTCCGATTTGTGAGACTGGAGATTTTATCGCAAAAGATAGATTATTAGCTATACGTCAAGGAGATCTTCTGTGTGTTAGATCAGCAGGAGCATATGGATTTTCTATGAGCTCAAATTACAATAGTCGCTGTAAGGCGGCGGAAATCATGGTAGATGGCAATAATATGTATGAAATTAGAAAAAGAGAAACTGTCCAAGACTTAGTTCGTGGGGAATCTTTATTGCCCAATGAATAAAAATAGTACTTAAAACATCTTTATAAAGCTGGGTAAGCTATGTTGATAAAATTTACAAAAATGCACGGCCTAGGCAATGATTTTGTAGTAATAGATGGTATCTCGCAGGCCGTTACTATAACTCCTAAAATAGCTAAAAAATTAGGTGATAGGAATTTTGGTATAGGTTGTGATCAAATTTTAATAGTTGAAAGTCCAAGTCGACCCGATGTAGATTTTCGTTATCGTATCTTTAATAATAACGGCCAAGAAGTGGAGCAATGTGGAAACGGTGCTCGATGTTTTGCTAAGTTTGTACATAATCGTAAATTAACAGGAAAAAGTAATATTCTTGTCGAAACCAAAAATGGAATAATCAAAATAAGACTTTTGCATGATGGTTTAGTGCAGGTTGATATGGGTGCACCAGAACTAGAGCCCAATAAAATTCCATTTGATGCTGACAAACAAGAAATACTTTATAAGATACCTTTCGAAAAATCACAAATACTATTGAGTGCTATATCAATGGGAAATCCACATGCGGTATTGATTGTAGACGATACAGCCTCTGCCTCGGTGAAATTAATGGGTGAAGTTATCAGTAAAAATTCAATGTTTCCAAAAGAAGCAAACGTTGGTTTTATGCAAATAATTAACCCTAGCGAAATAAATTTGCGGGTCTATGAAAGAGGCTGTGGTGAAACTCTTGCTTGTGGCTCAGGTGCATGTGCGGCAGTTGTCGCAGGGCAACTACAGGGCCTTTTAGAGACCACTGTTAGAGTAAATCTCACAGGTGGCAGCTTGCTTATCGAATGGGCGGGTAATAGTCATCCAGTCATGATGACTGGAAAGGCTGTTACAGTATTTCATGGGCAAATTTATATATGAGTAAAGTGACTGATGAAAAAAATAGTAATCAATTTGTAACTCAAAAAAAAATTAAAGAATACCTCCTAAAAAATCCAAATTTTTTTGATGAAAACCCAGATACCCTCGAAAATTTAGTTATACCTCATCTTAGTGGCGGAGCAATTTCTTTAGTTGAGCGTCAAGTTTTGTTACTTAGAGAAAAAAATCTAGAGCTATCAGAGCACATTAAAAATATTCGAACTACTGCAGAAGATAATGCTAAGTTGTTCGAAAAAACTACTCGTTTAGTGTCTTCATTAATAATGGCTACTGACCTTGAATCACTGATTTCTAGGCTATCTGAAAGCCTCAGTAGAGATTTTCAGGTTGAATTTCATCAGCTCATTTTGTTTGATGATTATAAGATAGAAGCAAATGCCCATACAAAAATTGTCTCTATTAAAGAAGCAGAAGATGATGTTGGCATATTACTTACAAAAGAAGAGCCGCTCTCAGGCATATCAAGTCGAATTGAGCTTGATTTTTTATTTGGGAATCAAAAAAGAAGAGTAAAATCTGCTGCTGCAGCGAGACTTTTTAATAATTCACTCCTTGGTATCCTTGCAATCGGAAACTCAAATCCAAATTATTATAATAGTATATTGGATACAATTTTTTTTAATCATATCACTAAAGTTTTGAACGGGTTGATTCCCAAAATGTTTCCTAGATTATAAATTTATCAATTCATGAGTACTGATATGAAAAAAAGAATAAAAGAATTCGAAGAACATTTACGCACAGAGCGTCGGCTGTCTGGTCATACTATTACTAGCTACCAACGTGATCTAGAGAAGCTAGCTATTTGGTGTGCAGAATCCGAGCTATTGCTAGAGAATATAACTACTCACGATATAAGAGCATGCTTATCATCTCTTCATAAAAACGGTCTAGGTGGAAAAAGTATTCAAAGATGGCTATCTTCGCTACGTACTTTTTTTAACTATGGTATGAAAAATCAATGGCTCGATAAAAATCCTGCGAATAGCTTAACTGCACCAAAATCACCAAAAAAATTACCTAAAACATTAGACGTAGATCAAGTAAATCAGCTTCTTTCATTCACAACCACAAACTGGATTGACTATCGAGATCACGCTATTATCGAATTATTATATTCATCAGGCTTACGACTTGCTGAGCTATCAGGGTTGAACTTGACTGACTTGGACTTAAAGGAATGTTCCGTCAGAGTAACAGGAAAAGGTAATAAAACTAGGTCGCTCCCAGTAGGGAGACAAGCTATAGATGCACTTAAAATCTGGTTGCAATGTAGACAGAATAAAATTGCAACCGAGTCATCAGCGATGTTTTTAAACATATATGGCAAAAGACTTTCGTCAAGGAGTATTCAGGATCGTTTAAAAAAAATCTCAATACGTCAAGGCATGCAAGGCAGGATTCATCCACATATGCTCAGACATTCTTTTGCAAGCCATATGTTAGAATCAAGTGGAGATTTACGCGCAGTGCAAGAGTTACTTGGTCATCAAAATATATCAACAACTCAAATATATACTCACCTAGATTTCCAACATCTTGCAAAAGTTTATGATAAAGCTCACCCACGTGCTTCAAAAAAAAATAATTAGCTACTAGGTAAATTTGCTATATGGCGTCGCTACCAGTTTCACCTGTACGTATACGAACAACCTGTTCAAGTGTGGTGATAAAGATCTTTCCATCACCAATTTTTCCAGTATGTGCCGATTTAGAAATGGATTCAGTAACGGAATCAACTTGATTATCTTCAACAGCTATTTCCAGCTTTATCTTAGGTAAAAAATCAACAACGTACTCTGCACCCCTATATAGTTCTGTATGGCCTTTTTGTCGGCCAAACCCTTTTACTTCGGTGACTGTTATACCTTGTATGCCAATATCAGCAAGTGCCTCACGAACGTCATCTAACTTAAAGGGCTTTATAACTGCAGTAATGAGTTTCATATAAGTATCCTTGTTTGCTTGTTGCAATTATTGCAAGATAAGCGCTGTGCAATTCATTTGATAATTTGAAAAACCTGTTCAATATTTTATTTATAAGTATAAGATTATTAATAAAATAACTCAAAAAATTTATCTGCATAGCTTAAATACTGAAATTAATAAAAAAAGGGGGATGTGATCCCCCTTAAAGCTTAAGTGAAAATAATTTATATATTTACTTGGTAAATTCAGGATATGCAGCTAAGCCGCATTCACTTGCATCTACACCGTCTGTCTCTGCTTGCTCGGTGACCCGAATACCTATGACGCTCTTGATGATAAACCAGGCGATCATGCTAGTGACAAAAGTCCAAGCTAAAATTACTACGATACCCGTGAGTTGACCCATTAGTGTGGCATCCTCATTTCCGGATAAACATACAGCTAACAGGCCCCAGATACCAACGACACCATGGACGGATATGGCGCCTACTGGATCATCAATTTTAATTTTATCCATGGCAAGTATTGAGAAAACAACTAGGACTCCACCGATAGCTCCAATTATTGATGCATAACCTGCAGTCCAAGCAAGTGGCTCAGCTGTGATTGCGACAAGACCAGCTAATGCCCCATTTATTGCCATTGTTAAATCTGCTTTATTAAACAAAAGTTGTGAAGTAACAAGAGCTGCTAACAAACCAGCTGCCGCTGCAGCGTTAGTATTCACAAATATATCAGCTACGGCATTTGCTTCACCGACATCCGATACTTTAAGCTCGGATCCTCCATTGAAACCAAACCAGCCCATCCATAAAATGAACATACCTATTGCAGCCAGAGGCAAATTTGATCCAGGAATTGCGTTCACCTTGCCATCAGCAGTATATTTACCTTTTCTTGCACCAAGCAAGATCACACCTGCTATAGCAGCAGTCGCACCACAAAGATGGACGACGCCTGAACCAGCAAAATCTTGGAAGCCTGCAGCATCAAGAAATCCACCACCCCATTTCCACATTCCTTGCATAGGATAGATAAATCCTGTCAGAATTATCGCAAATAATAAAAATGACCATAATTTCATACGCTCAGCTACAGCACCAGATACTATAGACATTGCGGTTGCTACAAAAACTACCTGGAAGAAAAAATCAGACGCGCCCGAATAGTATGTATCACCATTGCTAGCTATGACCTCTTCAGCTGAGGAATTAGAAATAATATTCCCAAACCACACATCCGGAAGATATCCTCCAGTGCTACCGCCATACATTATTGCGTAGCCCATCACTAAGTACATGACACATGCAATAGAATATAAAGCTACATTTTTTGTTAAAATTTCCGTGGTGCTTTTAGTGCGCACCAAGCCAGACTCGAGCATAGTAAAGCCCGCAGCCATCCACATCACTAGTACACCACATATAAGAAAATAGAAGGTATCTAGTGCATATTTTACTTCGATTAATTCAGGACTCATTGTTTCTCTCCTATTCTAGAGTGCTTCCGCACCAGTTTCGCCAGTACGAATACGTATAGTCTCTTCAATACTAGTAATAAATATTTTTCCGTCGCCTATTTTTCCTGTATTTGCGGAGGCAGTTATTACATCTACCGCCTCTTCAACCAACTCATCAGACATAGCTGCTTCAATTTTCACTTTAGGTAAAAAATCAACAACGTATTCAGCGCCGCGATAAAGTTCTGTGTGGCCTTTCTGGCGACCAAAACCCTTAACTTCTGATACTGTAATTCCCTGCACACCAAGATTTGATAATGCCTCGCGTACATCGTCTAGTTTGAAGGGCTTAATGACTGCTGTAATCATTTTCATTATTCTTCTCCTTTATAAGAAAAGGATATTTTTGACGAATCAAAAATATCCTTGTGCAGTTACATACTTTTGCTGATTGAAAATATTGCTGAACTGTCACACCAGTCAGTTCCCCAACATTCATCTTCATCCAAATCTGTATCAACAAAGCTTAAGGCAAAATCCAATCCAGCAATTGATTTACTGAGAGTAACTGAGAAATCAGTATAATTATCCTCACCATCTGATAAAAATGCTTCATTGGCATCACTAACATTGGAATCATCACTTGAATTTTCAAAATCATTAAATCCTACGTGAAAGTCTAGAGCGATATCAGCTGGAAGAGCGAAAAGACCGAAACTATAGTCTATATAGTAATAGTTGAATTCACCTGTTTCTTGCCAATAATCATCAGAATAAGCAAACCCTAGAGTAAAATCTTTGTACCCGATGCTACCGTATACCTCTGCGTAATCAAGATCTCTATCTTTATTATATGAACCGCTAGAAAAATTTGTTTCTGCAGATGTTGGGTAGTCGTAATAAAGTAAACCGATATCATAAGAAATTTCTTCTGTTAGATTGCCACCTAAACCAGCGTAATAATCTAGTTCCATTGACGGATTTGAACTTCCAGTTAATTCGAAATCAACGTTTGAGCCCCATATTCCAGCATAAAAACCATTATCAAAAGCTATATCGAATCCACCTGATACTGCTGGCGAAGTTGCATTTTGTGAAATACCGCGAAATTTATAGTCGGTAGCCAACGTTATGTTTCCAGATGTTTCATAAGCCTGAGTAGTGATTGGTATAGCTGTGGCTAATATCGCGACTGAAAGTAATTTTTTAAATGTATGCATGTTTTTTCTCCAATAAAGTTAAATAAAAAAATCTCTCACTCTCTTTAATGCATTTTTCGTGCCAACTTTTTAAACTATTGATTTTATTGTAAATAATGCTTAATATGTAGTTAATATGCACTAAATATGTAGTTAATATGCACTATATGAGTGCTAGTTTGGTACCTTCTAATATAAAATTGCACCAAGCTGATATTTCTTAGCCTTTCGTTTTATTTGCAAATATTTTGCTTAATTGGTTAAATTATTTTTTATTATTGATAAAGATTAGATGCAAGTTATACGCTAATTTTAAGTAGTAATAGATGTATAGCTTTGCTGGAGAAAATTAAATGAAAAAAAATGAATTACTTGAAAAGTTTGTAAACCAGTTTAATGGTATAATTGCTCCAGGTGCTGAATCTCTAAATAAAGAGATTCAGCAAAAAATGCGCTCAGCGGCACAAACCGCCTTTGATAAGTTAGATTTGGTCTCTCGAGAGGAATTTGATGCGCAGGTATCAATCTTAAACCGCACACAAGAACAATTAGAGGATATTAAGAAACAGCTGTCAGAAATAGAAGAAAACTTAAGCACGAAATATAGATAAACATTAATTACAAAATAAATGGTAATTTTTTTTCTATTTTTATTGTTTCTGGAGACATACTGCAACCATAAGAAACTACTTCAACTCCTGCATCAATAGCATTTTTTATAGTTTCAACATATAGAGGATCAATATTTTTAGCCAAACCTGTAGTGCACGCTCCAGAATGTTGAACACAAAATACAAGTACTGAGCGGAACCCTTGTTGCACCATCTTAGTTAATTCACGTAAATGCTTCACACCCCTCGTGGTTTTTGCATCAGGAAAAACCATATGGCCGTTGCCTAAATTAAACGTCATATTTTTAACTTCGACATAACAGTCTTTTTCAGTATTTGTTAATAATATATCGATGCGACTTTTTTCAGTTCCATACTTCACCTCCCTATATATATTTTCATAACCCTGTAACTCTTTAATAACACCATTCTCGATAGCTTCCACTACTAAATTATTTGGATGCTGAGTATTTACACCGCATAAATATCCATCAGTAGTTTCTGTAAGCTCAAGAGTGCCAGGAAGCTTGCGGTTTGGCTTGTCAGTTCGTGAAAACCAACACTGATTACCCTCAGCCCAACAATTAGTCATTGAGCCAGTATTTGGGCAATGAACTGTCAAAGTTGTGCCGTCTAATAGCTTTATGTCAACGAAAAATCTTTTATAGCGTCTTAATATATAAGCTCTCTCGAAATGGGGGGAAAATTTCATATACAGCCTATAAGTTTTCAAAATATTTTGTACATTACAAATAAAAATAAAATATATGCCAATCAAGGTAAATACAATTAATTGTAATAAAATATGAGATTTTACTTGAAAAAAATACTTTATAGCACTATAAACCGTATCCTCAAAATTTATCGAGTGTAAATTCATGCCAAACAAAGCAGAAATATTATTAGTCAATCCTCTTCATGGTCTCGCTCCTTATGTGGAAAAGGAAGATGAAGAATATATGAGCGGTGCGCAAGAAGCTCACTTTAAAGTAATACTTAACACCTGGAAAAAAGAGTTAATGGAAGAGGTAGATAGAACGGTTACTCATATGAAAGATGAGGCTGCAAATTTCCCAGATCCAGCTGATAGAGCCACTCAAGAAGAAGAGTTTAGCTTAGAACTGAGAACCAGGGATAGGGAAAGGAAGCTCATCAAGAAAATTGATTCTACTATTGAGCGCATCGAAGGCAAGGATTATGGGTTTTGTGACCAATGTGGGGTTGAAATAGGTATTCGCAGATTAGAGGCTAGGCCAACTGCAGACTTATGTGTTGATTGTAAAACGCTGGATGAAATCAAGGAAAGGCAACTGACAGGCGGTTGAATGCTTGATAGTCTCCATTACGATATTATACTCCAACTATGAGAAGGGGATCTCTGAAGAACTCTAATTCTGTATATATTGGAAGATTCGCGCCATCTCCGACAGGCCCTCTCCATTTTGGGTCTCTAGTAAGTGCTCTTGCGAGCTATATTGATGCAAAAGCAAATCATGGTCTGTGGTTGGTAAGAATTGATGATATAGATCCCCCAAGAGAATCCAAGGGTTCAACTAAAAAAATACTTCAACAACTCCAAGAGCACGGATTACATTGGGATAAAGAAGTTTTATTCCAAAGCCAGCGCAATAACGCATACCTATCTGCAATAAAAAAATTGGAGGGTGACGATTTAGTTTTCCGATGTTACTGCAGTCGTAAAGGATTACAGGGTGGCGTAACTACTCATAACTATCCATGTCGATCTGAAAACTCTACTAATTTGTATTCTTTAAGATTAAAAGCAAAAGATAATTATAAAGTGCAGTTCAATGACTTATTTCAAGGTAACCAAGGCCAGCTAATTAAAAAAGATGTTGGTGATATGGTGCTTTACCGAAAAGAAAAATTATTTTCTTACAACCTCGCTGTAGTTGTTGACGATGCTTTTCAGCAAATAACTCATATTTTTCGAGGGGGTGACTTGCTGAATATCACACCTAGTCAAATTTACCTACAGAAGCTACTAGGATTAAGGACACCAGTTTATGGTCATATCCCGATAGCAGTAGATGATTACGGAGTGAAGCTTAGTAAGCAAAATTTAGCGGTATCTCTAGACCATAATTCATCTCAAAGAAATCTTATAAATGCAATAAATTGGTTAGGCTTTAAGGTGCCTGCTTCTCTATCAAAAAGTAGAAGACCTGATCAGATTTTAACGTGGGCAATACACAACTGGCAAAGAAATAACATCACCTGTGCAGAAAAAAAGCAGTTATTTAACTCTTTCGAAGCATAAGAGTTTTTTTTAACTCAATATGCTACAGTAAAAATTTTATTAGGCATATTTTCACATAAAATATTTTTTAGGGGTTTATAATTAATAAAATGCTAAGAAGTATTTCAAAAATTTTTAGATCTTTCAAATCAAAAACTTTAGTTGAGCCAGTTATAATCAGCCCAGCAAACAATGTTTTTGACCAAAAAAAAATTAGTAGTAGCGCAATAAAAGTTGTAGAGAAATTGCGGTTGAGCGGTTATGAATCATACATAGTTGGTGGCTGTGTCCGTGATTTATTAATGGGTATGAAACCCAAAGATTTTGATGTGGCAACGAACGCAACACCAGAGCAAGTTAGAGTACTTTTCAGTCGTTCTAGAATCATAGGTCGTAGGTTTCAAATCGTTCACGTACGTGTCGGATCAGAAATGATTGAAGTGACAACATTTCGTGCACAACACACTGAAATTAAAAATGAGTTATCTAAATCTCAGCTTTCATCAAAAGGTATGTTACTTCGTGATAATATTTTTGGTTCAATTGCAGATGATGCGGTCCGTCGTGATTTCACTATGAATGCGCTTTATTATTGCCCAATAGAAAATGAGATAACTGATTATACAAAAGGTTTAGAAGATATAGACAAACGACTGATACGAATAATTGGAGACCCCTGTCAAAGATACAGAGAAGATCCTGTCAGAATGCTCAGGGCGTTAAGATTCACTGCTAAACTTGGTTTTTCAATTGAAGATCAATCTTCAAAAGCTATCGATGAATCACGTTCATTGCTAGCTGATATTCCTCCAGCAAGACTCTTTGATGAAGCTCTTAAATTATTCATGAATGGCTATGCCTTAGCAAGCTTTAATGCATTACGTGAATATGGTGTATTTGAAATTCTGTTTCCAGACATTGAAAAAGCTTTACTCTGTGACTCCACTTATTACCTTAAATTTATCGAGCGAGCACTAATAAACACTGATAAGCGCATTCGAAAAAAACAAAGGGTTACTCCAGCTTTTCTTTTTGCAGCACTGCTCTGGCCAATTTTAAAAGAAAGTGAAAAAAAACAAAATAAGTCTAAAAAAAACAATTCCTTTTTCTTCAATGACAATGCAGAAAAAGTAATTCATAAGCAATGCAAAAGAATAGCTATACCTCGCAGATTTACTTTGCCCATGAAAGAAATATGGCAAATTCAATCACGTCTTTCACGTCGTACTGGAAATCAAGCACTCAAATTAATGGAACATAAACGATTTCGAGCAGGGTATGATTTCTTACTATTAAGGGAGGATTCTGGTGAAATTGAGTCTGGACTTGGTTTATGGTGGACGGTTTTTCAAGACTCTAAGGATACCACTCGAGAGGAAATGATAAAAAAAATTGAGCATACCACGAGTAAATCAATGAAACTTCCCAAAAAATAACTTATGACTGAGGTCGCTTATATTTCAATTGGTAGCAACTTAAATAATCCATATCAACAGGTTAAAAGTGCTATCGATAAATTAAAGATAGCAGACAATATATATATTGAAGCTATATCTGACTGGTATTTAAGTGATCCTGTGGGACCTAAAAATCAATCAAGGTATGTTAATGGTGTCATCAAAATATCAACTAGATTATCGCCAAATCAATTATTAAAAAAATTACATGAGATAGAAGATGCGCATGGTAGAATAAGAAATGTGCGTTGGGGGCCTCGAACACTTGATCTAGATATCTTGTTATATGGATCTAGGATGATGAACACAAAGAAACTCACGATACCCCACCCAGAAATGAAAATTAGGAATTTTGTATTAACTCCACTTGCAGATATAGAGCCGGATTTAGTTCTTCCAGATGGAAGTATTTTAAGCTCACTATTGAAAAATAATCAGCTAAAGGAGATCGTTCCGATCTTGCCAGGAGATGTTATTGAAAAAATTGGTTGATGATAAAAAATTAAGTATTAAGAAAGGAAAGTCTCCTCAGTTTATTGCTGTAGAAGGTCCTATTGGTGTAGGAAAAACAACGCTAGCAAAAAGATTAGCTAATACTTTCAGTTGTGAAACTCTTTTGGAGCAGCCAGAAGAAAACCCTTTTTTAGAGAGATTTTATCAAGATCAACAAACAGGTGCCCTTCCGACCCAGTTATATTTTTTGTTTCAACGTGCACGTAAAATTCAAGAGATACGTCAAAGTGACATGTTCCAAAAAGTACAAGTTTCAGATTTTCTTATGGAAAAAGACCAGTTGTTTGCGCAAACTACACTTGATAACGAAGAATTAAAACTCTATCAGACCGTATATAAACAACTGATTATTGATACTCCGAAACCTGATTTAGTGATTTACCTTCAAGCTCCAACAGACATACTATTGAGTCGTGTTCAAAAAAGAGCGATTCACTATGAGCAATCAATCAATAGTGATTATTTATGTCGATTAAACGAAGCTTATACAGATTTTTTTTATTATTATGATCATGCTCCATTATTAATAGTAAATGCTACAGAAATAGATCTTGCAAATAACGACCAAGATTACCAAGGTCTACTCGACTATATGCTAAATGTAGTATCGGGGCGACATTACTACAATGCTCGCTCTTCCTTATAATAAATGATAAATATAAATAAAAGTGAGGCATGGTTATGATTACCATAAAAACTCTAAATGAAAAAAAGAAAAGTGGTGAAAAATTTCCCGTAATAACTGCTTATGATGCCTCATTTTCCAAGCTTGCCAATAATGCAGGTATTGATGTCATATTAGTAGGGGATTCACTTGGCAACGTAATCCAAGGACACGACAGCACTATCCCAACAACAATAAATGATATGGTTTATCATACTCAAGCTGTTCGTCGTGGTAGTGAAAACACGTTTATAATCACTGACCTTCCATTCATGGCATTCTCTTACGAACATCAAGCACTTAATAATTCTGCTATGCTCATGAGAGCTGGAGCTAATATGGTTAAACTTGAGGGAGGGTCTTGGTTAAATACAACAGTTCGAATGCTTTGCGAGCGCGGGATTCCTGTTTGTGGCCATCTAGGCCTTACGCCACAGTCAGTGCATAAAATAAGTGGAAATAAAGTGCAAGGACGAACCAAACAGAGTGCAAGCCAAATTTTTGAAGATGCATTAAATTTAGAAAAGGCAGGGATTGACTTACTAGTTCTTGAATGTGTGCCTGCAAAATTAGCTCAAAAAATAACTCAAAAAGTTCAAATACCAGTTATAGGGATTGGTGCTGGTGTTGATACTGACGGACAAGTTTTAGTTATTTACGATATTCTAGGTTTATCCCCTAGGATGCCTAGTTTTTCGAAAAACTTTTTAAATGGCACTGGGGATATTAAAAGTGCACTTAAGTTATACAGCGAGCAAGTAAGGTCGAAGGAATTTCCTGCTAAAGAACATACTTTTTCATAATTTTTTCCGTAAAAAAATATTATGTAAGTCTTCATTTAGTTTTCTTCATCACTATATTGAACATTTTTGAGGCTAAGATGGTACTAAGCCATTCCCTTAATTTTATATATCGGCTGGACTCAAACCAATCAATATCAACAAAAGCAAACTGTCTAATGAATGGAAAAATTGCTATATCAGCTAAGCTGACCTTATCGCCTAATAAATAATTATTTGATTTTAATTTTTCTTCTAAAAAAATTAAAAAGTACTCACCTTGAGTCCTGTAGTATGTTTTAGAATTTTCCGGATGTCTGTCTGAATACTTATATTTATCCAAAGTTGATTTAAACTCATGGTCATTTTTATAAACAAGATCATCTATCTCTTTAGACATACATGAAGGATACCAATGGTCAGGATCACTTATATTTATAGCCCATAGCATAATCTGATAGCTTTCATCCAACACTATTCCGTCAGAGGAAATTAGCACGGGTACAGTACCTTTTGGGGACAAACTCAACATCATGAGAGGCTTGTCTTTAAGTAGAACTTCTTTTATTTCAACGTTTATTCCTGAATAGAATAGAGCCATTCTTGCTCTAATTGCGAACGGGCAGCGACGAAAAGAATATAAAATTGGTATCATAATAGTATTAATACGCTGAGGTATTTACCTTTTTAATTAACTATACTTTTTTAGAAGATCAAATACTGTAAACTTATATTATGAATTTTTTTGATAAAATTGAAGTCGAACCTTCAAAAAAGGCTAACTCAACAGTCATATGGTTACATGGATTAGGGGCAGATGGATCGGATTTTGAGCCTATTGTTGCCGAGCTTAAGCTACCCTCAGCTCACCAAATTAGATTTATTTTTCCTGAAGCACCAAAAATTCCAGTTAGCGTAAATGGCGGAATTTTAATGCCAGCTTGGTATGATATTTTAGAGATGACCTCTGTAAGAAAAATCAATGAATCTCAACTCATAAGTTCTGCAAATAAAATCCACTCTTTAATTGATAGGGAGTTAGAAAGGGGTATCGATAGTGAAAATATTATTATCGCTGGATTCTCACAAGGAGGCGCCGTTGCACTTCAAGCTGGGTTGACTTACCCAAAAAGCCTATCTGGTATTTTAGCTATGTCTTCATATTTCGCGGCTACTGAATCAATCAATATTGCACATGCTAACCAGAGTCTACCAATACAATTTTTTCACGGCATCTATGATACCGTTATTTCAGAAGACCAAGCAAAAAGTAGTTTAAAAAAACTGGTAGACCTAGGATTAAAGCCGGAATATAAATCTTTCTTAATGGATCACAGCGTATGTTTGGAAGAAATATCAGATATATCGAAATGGATCCAAGAAAAAGTTGGCAGGCAGTTTTAGTGCTTGAGATTTCCAGTGTCATCACCCCATCGGGGAACAATGTCTTGACTGATATCCAAATGATCAAGGACTCTAGCAACAATAAAGTCGATTAGATCGCTTATTTTTTCTGGATCATGATAAAAACCTGGTGAAGCCGGCAAAATCGTAGCTCCCAAGCGAGCTAATTTCAGCATATTTTCTAAATGAATTTCTGATAATGGAGTTTCTCTCGGTACAACAACTAACTGGTATCTTTCTTTTATAGCCACATCCGCTGCCCTTTCAATCAAATTATTACTCGCTCCTGAAGCAATTGCAGATATAGTGCCTCCACTTGCTGGACATATTACCATAGACTGAGGTGCAGCTGACCCTGAAGCTACAGATGAAAACCAATCCCTAGAGGTACTTACTACAATTTGACCTGGTTCTGCATCAAAATTTAAAGTCAAAAATTCTTCAAGTTCTGAATTATCAGGTAAATCTAAATCTGTTTCTGATGCCACTACGATACGTGCTGCATCAGAAATTAAAAAATGTACTTTAAGGCCTTTTTGAATTATGCACTCAAGTAATCTCAATCCATATTGAGCACCTGAAGCGCCTGTCATCGCTAATGTTATAGAACGCTGGAACTTAGACATCATGACTCTCCTGATAACAATCTTTTATATTACTAAATTTTTTTTAATCTCATCAATTAGTTTGATGTGAAACCCTTGAAAAGAACCATTACTCATTATAATGATATGAGTTGATCCACTTATACTCTTTAACGTTCGGAGAATAAGTTGGTCAATATCGTCGAAAATGTGTATTTTAGTAGCGCTTTGATTAGAGGTATCCTGAATGGACCAACTAACTTCCTCTGGCTCATACCACAAAACCTCATCTGCCAACTTAATAGCTTCGATTATCTCATTTTTATGAATACCAATTTTCATTGTATTTGATCTAGGTTCTATAATAGCAACAATTTTTTCAGTACCCACATTGGATCGCGCGCCCTCAAGCGTCGCACTAATAGCTGTAGGATGATGGGCAAAATCGTCATATATAGTAATTCCATCTACCTCGAATATCTTCTCCATACGACGCTTTACCCCGAGAAAACTGCATAATGCTTTACAGGCCAGTTCTGGCTCAATTCCGATATGATTGGCAGCTGCAATAGCAGCTAAACCATTTCTCGCATTATGGTTTCCGGTTTGTGTCCAAGAAACAGATCCCTTAATTTCTCCTTTATAGAGAATAGAAAATGTTGAGCTACCTTTATCTATGAACTCTAAATCCCAGTCCTCTCCTTTACCAATATATTCGAGATTCGACCAACATCCCTGATCAATTACTTCACTTAAATTCAAATCATCTGACGGAGTGATAAGCAAACCTGTATTTGGAACTGTCCTTATCAAATTGTGGAATTGGACTTGAATATCAGCAATATCTTTGAAGATATCCGCGTGATCAAATTCTAGGTTATTCAATATAGTAGTCTGAGGGCTATAATGGACAAATTTTGAGCGCTTATCAAAAAAAGCGGTGTCGTACTCATCTGCCTCAACGACAAAAAATTTAGAGCCTCCTATCCGCGCCGATACATTGAAATTATTTGGTATTCCACCAATTAAAAATCCAGGCTTCATTTCAGCATACTCAAGAATCCATGCAAGCATACTTGATGTTGAAGTTTTACCATGAGTACCAGCAACAGCTAGGGTCCATTTGTCTTGAAGCACATGGTCATGTAGCCACTGAGGACCGGATGTATATTTTAAATTATTCGTCAGTACATACTCCACTGCGGGGTTTCCGCGAGACAAGGCATTACCTATAACCACGATATCCGGGGTAGGGGTAAATTGTGAAAGATCACTATATCCATCGGTCAGATTAACTTTTGACTGCTTGAGTTGAACGCTCATTGGAGGATATATATTAGTATCACTTCCAGAAACTTCGTGGCCTAGCGTTTTAGCGAGCTGCGCCAGAGAACCCATAAAAGTTCCACAGATTCCTAAAATATGTATATGCATTATATGGCAACCGCCCTGTCAATAGTTTAATACTACATAGATCAACATAACTGAATTTTAACTTCATGCAAGTCTCGGTGAAGAAAAATTCTCTCCTTACATAGATTAAATTATAAAGTTTATAAATAAACCTCATAAAACATGCAACATACTCTGACTTTAAAGTATCATTACCTAGATTCTGATTAAGGCTTACTAACGAGTAAAAATTATGTCCAATAGCACCATACAAAAGAAAAATGCATTTTATGCCCAGTCGGGTGGAGTAACCGCAGTCATTAATGCTACTGCTTGTGGTCTTATAGAGGCTGCTCGTGAACACGCAGGTAAAATCGGTAATGTTTATGCTGGTCGTAATGGGATTCTGGGAGCTTTACAAGAGGAGTTAATTGACACTAATAAAGAATCTGATGAAGCAATAGCTAGCTTACTGTTCACCCCGGCCGGAGCCTTCGGGTCGTGCCGCTACAAACTCAAAAATTTTGAAGATAGCAAAGCTGAGTATGAAAGACTCATCAAGGTTTTTAAGGCGCATAATATTGGATATTTTTTTTATAATGGTGGCGGAGATTCTGCTGACACTTGTCTTAAAGTATCGCAAATATCAAAACAAATGGGTTACCCAATTCAGGCTATACATATACCAAAAACGGTCGATAATGATCTGCCATTTACTGATAATTGTCCTGGTTTTGGTTCTGTCGCCAAATATATTGCCGTATCAACCAAAGAAGCCAGTTTAGATATAGCGTCAATGTGTGAAACTTCAACTAAAGTATTTATTCTTGAGGTTATGGGCAGACATGCTGGTTGGATTGCTGCTGCAAGTGCACTTGCAGCAGAAAAAGCTGGAGATCCCCCTCATATCATCCTATTTCCTGAGGTACCTTTTTCAGGTCAAAGTTTTCTTGATAAAGTAGAGAAGACTGTATTGAAAGAAGGGTATTGTGTAGTGGTTGCATCAGAGGGCACAAAATACTTAGATGGTAGGTTTATTTCAGGTTCAACAAATAAAGATGCATTTGGACACCATCAACTTGGGGGGTTGGCTCCAACACTTGCAAATATGATTAAAAGCTCTCTAGGTTATAAATATCACTGGGCTCTTGCTGACTATTTACAACGATCTGCGCGGCATGTTGCATCTGCTACAGATGTTGCTCAAGCTTATGCTGTCGGTCGTACAGCAGTTGAATATGCTCTTGCAGGGAAAAATTCCGTGATGGTAACCATTGAAAGGAAAGAAGATAGTGTGTACTCCTGGAGTTTGGGAGAAGCAGATTTGACTGATATAGCAAATCAAGAAAAAAAGATGCCAAAGAATTATATTACTGCTGATGGATATGGTGTAACGCAAGAGGGGATTGATTATCTCTCCCCTCTCATACAGGGGGAAGACTACCCGCCCTATAAAAACGGTGTACCTGTATACAAAAAATTGGCTAACATCCCAGTGAAGAAGAAAATTAAAGAATCTTATAAATTATAGAAATAATAACCTTAACATTTTGAGCCAATATTAAACAAAGATGTAACTTTAAAGCGTAAAAAATTATTATTTTTTAATAACGAGGAGTTTTATTCTATATTGATATATATAAAACATCAGAGTGGCGCTCTAATCTCAGTTTCTGTCATAATGTATAACTTATTTATTAAAATAAAAGGATAACCAGATGTCTAAAAGATTATTGGAAATCTATGAGAATTCAATTTTACTTCGTCCAGTCACTTCAATTGCATTTGTAATATTAATTGCTATTGCCATGGCGTTTGGTCTTCCTAATTTTAAGCTAGACGCTTCTGCAGATTCACTAACTCTAGAGAACGATACAGCTCTTGCGTATTATCGTGAATCACTTCAAAAATATGGAAGCAGTGACTTTCTTGTAGTAACTTATACTCCCTATACAGGCGATTTATTTGATGATAAATCACTCCAAACTCTTGATAAAATGCATAAAGAATTGGAAAAAGTAGATGGTGTAGCTAGCGTGCTATCTATGATGAATGTACCGTTATTATATAGTCCAAAAATTACTGTATCTCAGCTCAAAGATCCACCACGCACTTTATCTTTGCCAAATATTGATAGAGATATGGTTCGTAAAGAATTTCTTGAGAGTCCAATCTATAAAAATCTTATCTTGAGTAAAGACGGGCAAACTACAGCAATACTTGCCACAATGAAGCTAGATAATAAATATTTATCTCTTGTAAATGCCCGAGATACCTTGAGAATCAAAAGAGATGCAGATGGTTTAACGTCTAAAGAAACTATCGAATTAGAGGATGTAAGCAAAAAGTTTCTTGATTACCGAACGCTGCGTGCTGCAGAAGAGCGCGAAAGAGTTGCTGATATCCGCGAGAGAATGTCGAAATTTAAAGGAGATGCACAAGTGTTCCTTGGTGGTCCCAGTATGATCACTGCTGATATGGTTGATTTTATCAAGAGCGATCTGAAGATTTTTGGAGCTGGAATATTGTTATTCATAATTGCAACCTTAGCGGTAATATTTAGGCAGCTCCGCTGGGTTGTACTCCCATTAATTACATGTGTTTTAGCTGTAGAGATAATTCTTGGATATCTAAGTTGGATTGATTGGCGACTAACCGTTATATCTTCAAACTTTGTATCGTTGTTACTAATAATAACGCTCGCCCTAACAATCCACTTAATTGTTCGTTACAGAGAGCTATTAAGAGATGGTCCCGATCGGAGTCAGCTTGATCTAGTGCGTGATACTGTTCGACATATGATTCTACCTTGTGTTTATACAGTTTTAACTACAGTAGTTGCTTTTGTTTCCCTCGTTGTAAGTGATATTCGACCAGTTATTGATTTTGGTTGGATGATGACGATGGGAATTATCTTAGCATTGTTTCTTGCATTTATAATTATACCAGCAGGAATGATGATACTTGGTAAAGCAAAAAATACTGACTCAGGGGACAATTCTGCTAGCTTTACGCTTCGTTTTTCAAATTTTACTGAAAAATTTGGAGGAGTAGTGTTATCCCTAGCTCTAATTGCGGGAATTGCTAGTGCATGGGGAATATCCCAACTGCAAGTCGAAAATCGTTTTATAGACTATTTTCGGTCTCATACAGAAATACATCAAGGCTTAGCATTAATTGATGAAAAATTAGGTGGAACGACACCTTTAGAGATTATTTTAAACGCTCCGCCAGCAGAGGATGATGGCTCTTTGGGCTTTGATGAAATAATGGCTACGAGTGGAGACTCTAGTACTTCCGCTGCTGATGATCCATATGGAGATCCATTTGGTGGGGCATACGAAAATAGCGGAGAGGAAGATATTTCGAAAGATAAAGAAGCTTATGATCCATTTGCTGGAATGTACGAGGACGAAGAGAATGCTCCTGTTTCCGAGAATGAAGAAGCTTATGATCCATTTGCTGGAATGTACGAAGATGAAGAATTCACAGAGTCAACTGATTCTTTCGCTGATAGCGATATTATTGGAGTGACTCAGGTAGATGTTGTTGAAGATAGTTACTGGTTAACAAGTGCCGGTATAGAAGATATCCGCAAAATACATCTTTACTTAGAGTCACTACCAGAGATTGGTAAGGTTGACTCATTAGTTACAGTAACAGATGTCGCGTCTGATCTTTCCGGCCATAAGCTTAACGATCTTGAGCTCGCATTTATGTCTTTGATGCTCTCCCAAGAAAATAAAGAGCTTTTACTGGATCCTTACATAGATGAAAAAAATAACCAGACAAGAATCACTATGCGCGTAAACGAAACTCAAGGGGAGCTCAACAGGCAAGAGCTTTTAGAAAGAATTCGCTCGTATGCTATAAATGATGCTGGCTTTACAGAAGAGCAGGTTAACTTCACAGGCATATTGGTTTTATACAATAATATGCTACAAAGCTTATTTCATTCACAGATCATGACAATGGGTACCGTATTTCTCGGAATAATGACCATGTTCATGATCTTATTCCGGTCAATATCTATATCTCTGATTGCTATTACACCAAACTTTTTAGCCGCAGGTGTCGTTCTTGGAGGTATGGGAATAGCAGGTATACCCCTTGATATGATGACGATTACAATTGCAGCAATTACAGTTGGAATTGGGGTTGACCATGCTATTCATTATATAACTAGATTCAAACGAGAATTTGAAGTTGATCGTGATTATGTGGCGTCGATGCATCGAGCGCACGCAAGTATCGGTCGCGCATTATTTTATACAGCAATTACTATAATTATGGGCTTCTCGATTTTAGCATTATCTAACTTTATACCATCCGTGTATTTCGGGCTTCTAACTGCTCTTGCTATGTTGGCAGCTTTACTAGGATCTATGACGCTATTACCCAAATTAATCTTAATATTTAAGCCTCTTGGAAAATAGTAATAATAGAGTGTAAAGCTATAAAAAACCTAAAAATTAAAAACTAATATATGGGGTTTTATGGATATCAAACCTTACATGGAGAAAATAGGAAAAAAAGCCCGAATTGCTTCTAAAGTAATTGCTTCGACTGATAGTAAAACTAAAAAATTAGCTTTAACTTTTATTGCAGAAGCCCTTAATAGTAATCGGCAAAAGATCTTAAAGGCTAACTCTATAGATTTAGCAAATGGTGAAAGTGGTGGTTTAGATTACTCCTTGATGGACCGACTGGAGCTCAATGAATCGAGAATCAGTGCAATGATTGATGGTGTTCATCAGATAATCAGTCTGCCCGACCCAATAGGAGAAATTACTGATCTTACTGACAGACCCAGCGGTGTTAGACTAGGAAAAATGCGTGTGCCTTTAGGGGTTATTGGTATTATTTACGAATCACGCCCTAATGTTACTATAGATGCTGCAAGTCTATGCTTGAAATCAGGTAACTCTACTATTTTAAGAGGCGGAAGTGAGGCAATTAAATCAAATCAAGCCATTTCAAACTGTATTAAGGAAGGGCTATCTACCGCAAAGTTACCTGAATCAATAGTCCAACTAGTAGAAACAACCGATAGACAGGCAGTTGGAAAGCTTATAACTATGTCAGACTATGTGGATATAATAGTTCCACGAGGTGGAAAAGGATTGATCAAAAGAATAATGCAAGAAGCGCAAATTCCAATGATTAAGCATTTGGATGGTATTTGTCATGTATATATCGATGATAAAGCTGATCTCGAAATGGCTTTTAATATTGCATTAAACTCCAAAACCCACAGATATGGCGTGTGTAATGCTATGGAAACATTAATTATCGCTGAAGGTATTGCTAAAAATATTCTTCCACGGTTAGCTGAGGCCTATAAGAGAAAAAATGTTGAGATAAGGGGATGTGCTGCTACTCAAAAGTTTATTGATTGTAGTCTTGCTCTTCAGAGTGACTGGAGTACTGAATACTTAGCGCCAATACTATCTATAAGAATAGTTAAAGATATAAGTGAAGCTATAAAACATATTGCTTGCTATGGTTCTCAACATACTGATTCTATAGTCACACAGGATGAATCTAGGGCACTTCGTTTCATCAGAGAAGTAGATTCAAGTTCTGTAATGCACAACGCTTCGACACGTTTTGCTGATGGTTTCGAGTATGGACTGGGTGCAGAAATTGGCATTTCTACTGATAAAATACATGTTAGGGGGCCTGTAGGGCTAGAGGGTCTAACCTCACAAAAATGGATTGTATTTGGCCATGGTGAAATCCGATAATTATTCTCCTTAATTATTCTCCTTATTGAGTGATTGCCGATGTCATTAAAATCAGAAAAAGAATATGGTATCGGTTTATTTGGTGGAACTTTTGATCCAATTCATATTGGTCATCTAAATACAGCTATTAGATTAAAAGAAAAGTTTCAGCTAAAAGAAATGCGACTAATATTGTGTGCGCGACCACCACATAGATCTGCACCAGTGTGTAGTGTGGTAGACCGAAAAAAAATGCTCAGTTTAGCTGTGAGCGAAAAAAAATATCAAGATTTGATTGTCGATGATATTGAATGCAAACGAACTGGGCTGTCTTATACTCTAGATACTGTATCCGAACTTCGCAACCAAATAGGTTCTGAAGTACCTATGTATTTATGTCTAGGAATGGATTCTTTTTTAAGCATTAATACTTGGAATCACTGGAAAGATCTTGTTAGCATGACGCACATTGTAGTTGCGCAACGGCCAGGATCGGAGCTACCAAAATCTGGTGAAGTATATGATTTCATGAAAAAATATCGATCTATTAATTTACAAAATCTTAGTAACGCTCCATCTGGAAATATTTTTCTTGCAGAAATGATCCCAATGTCCATTTCATCGACAGCTATTCGAAAAGCTATATTTGAAAAAGATTATCCATACAAATTTCTTCCTGAAAAAGTAATTAAACATATAAAAGAAAACCAACTTTACAAGAAAATATAGGATCCTCTATGAAACAACTAACAGTCATCGTAAATGAGGCTTTAGAAGAAGTTAAGGGTGAGAATATTATCACTCTTGATGTCTCAAACATAACAGCTGTAATGGATACAGTAATTGTTGTAAGTGGCAGTACAAATCGTCAAGTGAAAGCTCTTTCAAATGCAGTAATTGAGGCTTCAAAAAAAGCTGGATTTCAGCCGCTAGGAGTAGAAGGTATGGATGGAGGGGAATGGGTCTTAGTAGATCTTATAGATGTAGTTGTTCATATCATGCAACCAGCTGTCAGGGACTTTTATGAATTAGAAAAATTATGGTCTGTTAGGCCTAATGATATTGTCGTTGACAATTAGTGCAATTTTGATGGAATTCGCATGCGAATAAAAATTATAGCGGTAGGTACAAAAATGCCAAGCTGGGTTCAGGTAGCTTGCAGTGAATATTTGAAACGTATCCCAAATGAATTAAATGTCAGTATCATAGAAATTCCAATGAAACAGAGAGCCAAAGGAACAAATGTAAACTTAGCTGTTATTCAAGAAGGAGAAGCGATGCTGAAAGTTATCCGGGCGAATGATAAAGTTGTTGCTCTGGATCTTCGTGGTAAAAGCTGGAAAACTGAAGAACTTGCCAGAAATATACAGAGGTGGAAACAATATGGTGATGACTATAGTTTATTAATCGGTGGGCCAGATGGTATTTCACAAAATTGTATTGAGCGGGCAGACATTTTATGGTCGCTTTCTCCGCTTACATTTCCGCATCCATTAGTAAGAATCTTATTAGTTGAGCAGATTTATCGCGCTAGTGCGATTAATAGCAGGCACCCTTATCATCGTTAGCAAAAATTATTTCTTAGCTTTTTTCCCTTGGCCTTTAAGTTTTCGATCAAGCTCAAGTTTTTCCCTGTCTTCCTGTTGTCGATCTTGATATGCTTTAGTAAGTTTTGCTATTGCCATTGCTACATCCCGATCAATAAGCATTCCATCGTATTCTCCAGATTTTATATTCTTCTTGCCAGGTAATTTTTCATCAGAAGTTACTAGTGCTTCAGCATAATGCCCACAGGGTGATTTCAGAATTAATTCAACGTGGGCATATTTTTCATGCTCTTTCTCTGACATTACACTGCATTCAGAATATTTAAATTCAATCTCATCTATCAAGAGGATAAGCTCATCAAAAGAATTACATTTAAATTTTTTCATTTTTATTAATCGCCTTTAGATCAAGAAATTAGTATATTTTTATGTGAGAAGTTTTAAATGGATGTCATTTTCAACGACGATTTACTCTAAAATATCTTATGTGTAAGAATATTATATATATTCGATACCAGGTGCCAGCCCTATTCTCAATAAATATCATTTCAAACTTATTTTTTATGGTTTCAATACACTGAAACGTCTGTGATCATATATTGGAAGCTTGTTTCGTAAGCTCTTTAAATAATCTAAATCTATATCTGCAGTAATCATACCAGAGCCCTCCTCAAGTTCATTCATGATATTTCCCCACGGATCAATTATAGTTGATCCACCCCAAGTTGGACGATTTTTATGATATCTATCTCCCATATTCGATCCAATAACATAAATCAGATTTTCGATGGCTCGAGCTCTTAGCAATGGAGTCCAGTGAGATTTACCAGTTTGTGAGGTAAACGCTGCTGGCACAGCGACTATTTCGGCACCATGATCTGAGAGATAACGAAATAGCTCCGGAAAACGTAAATCATAGCAAACAGCTAATCCAAGACTTCCGATGGGCGTATCGACTATTATTGGCTGTTCTCCAGAACTATAATCAGAAGATTCACAATATGATCCTACAGAGTCGTCTAACATGGCATCAAATAGATGTATTTTTTTATAACAGGCTACCTCAAAGCCCGAGTCATCCAATACAAAGCAACTTGATGATGGGTTTTTACTACTAGCCTGCGAATTTATTACAGGGATTGTTCCTCCGACGATCCAAATTTTATTTTTACTTGCTTGTTCTGATAAAAATGTGCGCGCTGGCCCACCAGATTCCTCTTGAATTGCAATAGTTTTTACTTTTGGTTGGCCAAAATAAGCAAAATTTTCGGGTAAAACTAATAATTTTACACCTTTTTTTGCTGCTATCTGAATCAATGATTTAGCTTGATCTAGATTAGCTTGCAGATTTAAACCAACCGTCATTTGAATAGAAGCAACTTTTGATTTTATATTTGTATTTTTCAATATCAGCGGACCTTCGGTTCAGATTCAGATATATCATCCTCATTTTTTGATTTTTTTTGACCAGCAGTGTTTATATTGAAAATTTTCTCCATAACAACTTTTGGAGAGCCCCATGAGCCGTTAATACTGTATGTAATACTTGATAGTTTATCGACCTGTTTCTCGAATACTTTACTCGTAATAAATACGCCTGCAGCAACTGGTAAGCCGCCAATTGCAGCTGCTACCCATGGCAAATTATTGCTCACGGGCAACATTGTTGTGAGATTAGCCTCTATATCCTCAGATATTAAGTTAGCTGATCCGTCTAGCTGGATATTTCCAGAAGGTAAATCTACTTTTATTGGAGGATCAAAGGTAAATTGGCCCATCTCAAACACTAAACCGCCACTCATTTCATTATAACTCATACCTTTTTCGTATATATCAGAAAAATCTAACTGTAATCGACGAACCCAATTATCGAAATTAAATAGGCTAACCAGCCTAGCTAATGCATTAGCGGTCCCGGAGGACTCCTGATAAAAATGTCCATCTTTAAGGTTGATAGCAACTGTTCCATTTATGGACTCAGGTGACACCTCCCAAGGCTTACCTTCCCAGCTTAGTTTTGATAAAAATTGCGCTTTTTTACTATCCATAATTTTAGGATAATTCCATGATTTCATGGTTTCGCCGATATCTTGAACACTTAATAAGCCGTTAAAAACTGTATAGTGACGATTTTGATCAACGATCCATTCAATTGTAGTTTTTATTTCTTTATCACCTATAGATAAACCTAGTAGATTTGCATTTATGTCTGTAATTTTTACACCATTATCTTGGGGTACCATAAGTAATTTCGACTCACCAAACTTCTTATCGCCAATAGTGAAATTTCTGACTGATAATTGGAGGTGAGGTAATTCGCTAGGATGTATTGAATATTTTGTAATAGTTTTCTCTGACGGTGCCTGCAGGAGAAGTCTTTCTAAATCTACTAGTATTGGTAAAGAGCTATCTGACGGTATCCATAAATGTCCCTCTAGCTTTTCACTCTCAATACCTAACATCCAGTCGCCATTCTGATAACCACCACTAACACCTACTGCATCAATACTTAAACCAGCATATTCAATTTTATCAATTACAATATCAAAGATAGGAGTTAGGTGGCTATTTTTACTATCATCCGAGTTAAACAGCTTTGGATACAGATTCTTCCATTGCAACAAATCAGCTGCTTTCAAATGCCCTTCTATAAGAAATTGGTTTTCCCCTGGTAACTCTGATCGATCACTTTCAATCGATAGAACCCCATTTACAATTAATTTTTTTTCAAGCTCTAAATAAGACTTAATATCTTCTCCAAAATTTATTATTAAATTGGTTCTTTGGTCAAAAATTACATTTACTGAGACATCCTTCTTGATACTAGACTTCTTGCCAAACGGAGCAGGTAAATTTATCTCAGCGCCCTTCATATCAGTATTTATATCTAGTTCTATAGGAAAGGATGGATTTTTAAGTGGGACATTAATACTAGCAATGAAGTTTGTTCTTCCTTTAAATATTTGATCTGATTTGAGGTTAATAAAATTGGCTAAAGAAGGCATTGATATTTGTCCATTCATATCTATCAAGAGACTACCATCATGTGTTACTAGTGTGGAATCAAAAGTCTCATTAAAAAAATAACCTGTCAATGAGTTGGAAAAAAGGCCTCGGGCATCTCTATAACTCAGAACCCCATTTAATTTCTCTAAGAAAATATCAGTTTCGATTAACGACATTAAACCACTATTAATCGTCATATCGACATTATGCGAGCTATATGCTTTGTGACTCGAAAGAGGTATATTAAGGTCTAATGAGATATCTGTTTTGCCAGATAAATTCCAATCTTTTAAGCCTATAACTCTTGATTTTAGAGGAGATTTTCTTAACAAATCAACAGCCACACCAAAATCTGATTCAATAGCTCCCGAGATAGAGAGGTATGGAAATTCACTGACATGAGGGTTAATATTAAGATCAGTTTCTTGGACTAACGCATCGCCAACAAAACCACTATAAATTGTAGATTCAACTATTGAGGAATCCATGGCAACTACAGCATTCAATTTAGTTAGGGCTGGCCATTCAGGATGAAATTTTAGCTCGCCGTCAGTAGTCTTTAAAAAAACTTGCGTCACACCTAAAGCATTTCTTTTTAATTTTCTATTTTTTTTCTTGGTAAGAGGCCCCCTCCATATAAAACCTGCTTCTGAAACTTTTGCACTAATAACTGCTTGATCGACCCATTTAGTCAAACGCTTATCAAGATTATTCGGTATGTAAGATTCTTTGAAGCGAGCATTAAGATTTTTGATACCCATTGTGAGGTATAATTGTGGATCTAATCCTGAACTGATATCAGGAATATCCATATAAAAATAAGATCTACTGTTACCTTCAACTCCATCCATTTTTATTAGGCCACTAAAGATCTTCAAAGCACCGTTTTTATTATTGTATCGCCAAGATATATTCCCTTTAATTGAGGAGCGATAAATATATTCGTCAAAAATGTCAGGTAACTGGAAACCAAAGCCATTTGGGCTATCAAGCTCAATGAGACCACTAGTACTTTTTATATCAATATAACCATTTATTTTTCTAAATCCAGGCTTTCCATCCCATGAGTGTGTGGCAGCATCCTCTATGTTGGCTCTTAATCGAAAATCATGGTCAATATTTTGATCTGTGAATTCGAGATATAAATTATGTAACATTCCTGAAGGTTTAATTTTGCCAACCAGATCAGTAATATTCTTTGGGATTACATCAATTTTTTGAGATATATCGCTTAGAAGAGTTAAATCAACCTTATCAAGAGATAACAATATTTTCTCTTCATGCATTTTTTTTGAAGCACCTATTGATGTTGATTGAACCCGGATGTCATCCCAAGTGAAATTAAGATTTTCAAACCTTAAACCCATGTCTCGACCAGACGAGTACCAACCATAAATATCAGTATCGACTTTTTGTATCTGGCCACCACCTTTAAAATTACTATGTTTAACGTCATATAGCTGAAGATTACTATAGAGTCTATAATTTTCATTTCTCTTAGCTGAAAGCCAAATATCTCCACTCATAGCTGCTTCAAGTTCAATAATTTTTTTATCTATGTTGGGGGAAAAACCACGTAAAATTTTCTTTAAGGGAGCATTGATATCAATATAGTATAATTTCAAATAAGCCAAAATATCAAAATTAGCTACATTTTGACCCCTGCCTTTAGCCTCTATTATAAAATCAACAGGATCTTTGTTCTTTTCAAGATAGACATTGCTAGTTAACCTATGAAAGTTTGCTTTATTCTCTAAGTTAGTATTTTGTAATCTTAAAGTAGACTTGACCCCTGATAAAAAATTAAAAGTTGCATTAATAGATTTAATTTCTATATAACGATTATTAAAAATATTTCTTAATACCCCAGTATCTTTTCCGCCAAGGTCTCTTCCAGCAATACTCCATGAACCCTGTTTTGTCTCCTGTATAAGTATATTCATTTGGCCAATACTTAATTCTCGAGAGACAAGTTCACGAGAAAAAATACTTTGTATCAAGTTAATATGTAGGCTTATATCATTAAGTGTTACCAATGCTTGGTCATTTTTGCTATCGAGCATCGATATTTTTTTTATGGAAATCTGTGGGGCTAATCGATTCCACTCGCCTGTTATTGAAGCAATTTTCGTTCTATTGCCAAACATGCTAGATATATAATTATCAATCTTAGGACGATATGAATCGATATCAGTAATAATATCTTTCTTTATGTAAATTATTGCAGTAGCAGTAATGACTAACATAGAGGCTAGTAAAGATATTACACGGGTAACTTTTTTCAAAAATACTGTTTCACCCAAAAAACTGCTCCTTAACTAAATGATTAATTATAAAACAAAGTTTATTATCTCATACGACATAAAAATATTTTTTCTTAAATTAATTATCTATTAAAAATCTTATTTAAGAATAATAATAAAATTGGCCAAGTAAATGCAGATGTAATTGCTGGAGCAATTAGTGCAACTAAGTCCCAACTTGGGCGATACAAAAGAGATACACTTAATGTTAATAGTTGGTTTAATAGAACCACAAAGAACATCAGTAGCGCTTGATGCAGCAAATTGAAGTGCTGTATACGTTTACTTAATATAATTAAGATGTACGCACAAAATGAAAAACCTATTGCGTATCGACCATACATTTCTCCTGCAAATATATCTAATATTATCCCTATAAGCCAAGCAAACCCAACACCATATTGGGATGGGTTTTTAAACACCCAATAAATAGTGATCATTAATAAGAACTGAGGTCTCCAGAATGCAGTGACACTATTTATCGGGAAAATCTGAAGCAACAACCCAAAAAATAATGTTATGCCAACATAAAAAAAACCATTATTTTTCATCCTGACCTACTTTAAATTTTTCTATACTCTGGGAGACTAATAACATGTATCGACTTCTATCCAATTGCGCTGTAGGTTTGACATTTACATTCAAGTAAGGGCTCCCTTTTATTGGATTTATTGAGGTTATCCAACCAACAGGGTATCCAGCTGGATAACGTTTACCAAGACCGGAACTAACTAATAGATCACCTACAATTATCTCTGAGGATGGGGACACATAACGTAAAGTTAAATTTCTAAAGTTTCCGTTTCCTTCTGCGACAAAACGCATGCCATTTCGTGAAATTTTTACGGGCATTGCGTGCAAACTATCGCTGATCAAGAGGGCTTTGCTACTAGATTTATATACTTCTATAACTTGGCCCATAAGGCCTTCAGAATCAAGTATCGCCTGACCTTTAAATACCCCATAGTCTTCCCCTCGATTAATCAAGATAGTATGGCTCAAGGGATCAAGTGATTGCCCTATTAACTCAGCAACTAAAACATTGTTTTGTAGTAGTTCTGAAGCATGCAATAAATTCCTAAGTCGGAGGTTTTCGGAGGACAGTTCTGCCATTTTTTGAAGGCGTGCTTTTAAAATCAATAATTCTATGTTTTGGAGCTTATTTTTTTCTTTCAAAGACAAGCTGCTAGAAATATCATCTATCACCCCATCAGCCCAGTTAGGAAAAAGTGCTAATGAGTGAACTGGTGTTACGGTTCCGGAAAACCAAATGCGTACTGGTTTCAACCACTGCGTAGTAGCATCAATTAGAAGTAAAAAAAAGGCAACGAAAATCAAGATTAACATTCGTCGGGCATTTGATTCGCCATTAGAAAAAATTTTTTTTATATCGAAACACCGCTAGTCTTTATTATTCGAAAAAATTATATTAATTAAAGCTTTTAATATGACATAACATCCATATGTCGACGCTCCATTGTCTCAAGAGCTTTACCACCACCCCTTGCAACACAGGTTAGGGGATCATCAGCTATAATAACTGGTAAACCAGTCTCATGGGCAAGGAGACGGTCAAAATCACGCAACAAAGCACCCCCACCGGTTAGCACAATTCCAGTTTCAGCAATATCTGAAGCAAGCTCAGGTGGTGATAGCTCTAAAACACTTTTAACGGCCTGCACTATTCCAGCTAATGGCTCTTGAAGCGCATCTAAAATTTCGTCACTATTAAGTGTAATACTTTTTGGAACACCTTCAGCCAAATTCCGTCCTCGTACATCAATTTCTCTCACATCTTTGGGGGGGTAAGCACTCCCTATTTCAAACTTTATTCTCTCAGCTGTTGTTTCACCAATGACGCTACCATATTTTTTTCTGACATAATTACCGATTGCTTCATCAAAGCGATCACCGCCAATTCGTGCTGAGTCAGAAAAAACAACTCCATTTAATGACAAAATAGCGATTTCAGTGGTACCACCTCCAACATCAACTACCATTGACCCACAAGCCTCATCCACCGGAAGTCCAGCACCTAAAGCAGCTGCCATCGGTTCTTCAATTAAATAAACTTCTCTTGCACCCGCACTGTAAGCAGACTCACGAATAGCTCTTTTTTCGACTTCTGTAGCTGCACAGGGAACGCAGATCAGCACTCTAGGGCTTGGGGGAATGAAGCTATGGGCATGTACTTTTTTGATAAAATATTGAAGCATTTTTTCTGTGACCTGAAAGTCGGCAATAACACCATCCTTTAATGGTCTAATTGCAGTTATGTTACCTGGTGTTCGACCAAGCATTCGCTTTGCCTCAACACCTACTGCATCAACAACTTTTTGTCCATTATAGTGTCGTATTGCGACTACGGAGGGTTCGTTTAAGACAATACCTTTTTCTTTGACGTATATGAGCGTGTTAGCTGTTCCCAAATCAATAGAAACATCGTTAGAGAACATACCTCGCAACCGCTTAAACATTCTACCCTCCTTATTTTTTCTTTTTTAATACCACATATTCCGATTGCACTAAAAGACTAATCTAACTCTAACAATCACTAGATGCGAGAGCAAGGTCTATGTTCTTTTGTGAAAAATAGCTTCAAAGGTAATTTTTAGTGCAATTTAAATTATTATTAAAATTCGTACATTGACGTATAATACCGCTGAATTAATGAATGTGGTACCTTAATATTTAACCTTAGTTTTTGAAAATATTGAGTGAAATCATATTTTTACTACTATAAAGCTATTAACAACCAATAGATATTATATTATGTCAATCAATCATAAAGAGATCATGAAGCTCGCTGAATTAGCTCGCATACAATTAAACGACGAAACAATTAAAGAAACTACAAAAAGCATCACAGATGTACTTTGTTTAATTGATCAACTCGGTGCAGAGAAGACTAATGATATTCAGCCAATGGCTCATCCTACAGATGCATTCCAATGTTTGCGTGCAGACGAAGTAACTGAATCTGATCAGAGACAAACCTTCCAAAATCTTGCTCCTTTAGCAGAAAATGGGCTATATCTTGTACCTAAGGTAATTGACTGATTAAGGATAATATATGGGCAGTAAAGACATACATGAGAAAACTATTGCTGAAATTATTTTTGCGTTAAATGCAAGAGAATTTTCTAGTTTAGAGATTACTCAGCATTTCTTAAATCGTATAAAAACACTAAATAGTGTTTATAATTGCTTCATTACTATCTGTGAAGAATCGGCTTTAAAGCAAGCCAAAATAGCAGATCAAAAAAGAATGACTGGTGAATTCTCAGATTTTTGCGGTGTTCCAATAGCGCATAAAGATATTTTTTGCACGAAAGATTTGCGAACTACTTGTGGTTCAAAAATGCTAGATAATTTTATTCCTCCCTATGATGCAACTGTGGTAGAAAAATTTTCTTTTGAAGGGGCTGTAGTTTTAGGAAAAACTAATATGGATGAGTTTGCGATGGGCTCATCTAACGAAACTAGTTATTTTGGAGCAGTAAAAAATCCTTGGGACATTAAAACAGTTCCTGGGGGATCTTCTGGGGGGTCTGCCGCAGCCATTGCAGCTCAAATTACGCCTGGTGCAACAGGGACAGATACTGGTGGATCAATTCGACAACCAGCAGCTCTTTGTGGAATAAGCGGGCTGAAACCAACCTATGGAAGAGTTTCCCGATGGGGGATGATAGCTTTTGCCTCAAGCCTTGATCAGGCAGGACCAATGGCGAAGACAGCAGAAGATTGCGCATTAATGCTCAAGATAATGGCAGGCTATGACGCTAAAGATTCCACATCTGCAAATATAATAACACCAGATTATACAGAAAAAATATCACGTTCGATTAATGGTCTAAAAATAGGGGTTCCAAAAGAATACTTTCAGGATGGCCTTAACTTTGAAACTGAAAAATCAGTTTTAGACGCACTATCTCAACTTGAAAAACAAGGTGCAATATTAGTCCCTATAAGCCTTCCTCATAGTCATCTTGCTGTTCCAGCTTACTATGTCATTGCGCCAGCTGAGGCATCATCAAATCTTTCTAGATTTGATGGCGTACGTTATGGGCATAGATGCGAAAACCCAAAAGATTTAAATGATATGTACACGAGAAGTCGTGCCGAGGGTTTTGGCGATGAAGTTAAGCGCAGGATATTAGTCGGCACTTACTGTCTCTCTGCTGGTTACTATGACGCATACTATAGAAAAGCGCAACAAGCTCGGCGACTCATAAAACAAGATTTTGTTTCAGCATTTAATGAAGTTGATGTAATTATAGGCCCCACATGTCCAAATCCAGCCTTTGAGTTTGGCGCAAAAAAAAATGATCCTGTTGAAATGTATCTAGAAGATATTTTTACTATAGCCACCAATCTAGCCGGACTACCTGGTATGTCTATCCCATGTGGTTTAGTGGATAAAAAACCTGTCGGTATACAAATCATAGGTAACTACTTCAGAGAAGCACTAATACTTAATGTTGCGCATCAGTATCAAACTATTACAGATTGGCATCAAAACTATCCTAAAGACGAAAAGATAGAAAGTATAAGAAAAATGAGGCTCGAGTAATGGAATGGGAAATTGTTATAGGCCTCGAAGTACATGTTCAGCTTGCCACTAAATCCAAAATTTTCTCAGGCTCAAGTACTACATTCGGTTCAAAACCAAATACACAAGCATCTGCTTTAGACTTGGGGATGCCTGGTACGCTTCCTACTCCGAATGAGGAGGCATTCCGTCAAGCAATTATGTTCGGTTTAGCTATAAATGCAGATATTGAAAAGTGCTCAATCTTTGAACGTAAAAACTACTTTTACCCGGATCTTCCAAAAGGTTATCAAACTACGCAACTTGAAAAGCCTATTGTAAGGTCGGGAAATATAGTTATTGAATTATCAGATGGTACAAGAAAATCGATCAGAATCCATCACGCTCACTTAGAAGAAGATGCAGGTAAATCTCTACATGAAGAATTTCAAGAAATGACTGGTATAGACTTTAATCGGGCAGGAACTCCGCTGATAGAGATTGTTTCAGAGCCAGATCTAAGTAGTGCAGAAGAAGCAACTTTGTTCGCTAAAAAACTATATGGTATTGTGACTTCCCTCGGAATTTGTGATGGAGAAATGGCGCAAGGCTCCATGCGCTTTGACGTGAATGTTTCAATTAGAAAACCTGGAGGAACCCTTGGGACTAGGACAGAAACTAAAAATTTAAACTCTTTCAGATTTATGGAAGATGCTATTGATATCGAGGTTCAGCGACAAATTGACCTAATAGAGGATGGAAAAAAGGTAGTGCAAGAGACGAGGCTATTTAACGGGGAAACTAAAAAATCAAAATCACTTCGCAGTAAAGAAGAAGCTAACGACTATCGGTATTTTCCATGCCCTGATCTCCTGCCTGTTATCATAGAAGATGAATACATCGAAGAGATTCGTCGTACTTTGCCAGAGCTGCCTGAAGCAAAGCTTAAGAGATTCAAAGAGCAATACTCGCTTTCAAATTACGATGCCAATATATTGAGTAGTGATCAGCTCTTAGGTCAATATTTTGAGGTTGTGGCTAAAAAAAGTGGAGATGCGAAGATCGCAGCAAATTGGATACTGGGAGAACTTTTAGCTCGGCTAAATTCAACTGGCTTAACTATTACTCTATGTCCTATTAAATCAGAAGATCTCGCAGAAATGATTTGTCGAATCCTAGATAATACTATTTCAGGAAAAATGGCCAAAGAAGTCTTCGATGGAATGTGGAAAGGGGACGGTAATGCAGACAGTATTATAAGTTCGAGAGGTCTAAAGCAAGTATCAGACAGTAGTGTTATCGAATCATTAGTCATCCATATTATAAAAATTAATCCAAATCAGGTTGATGATTATCTGAAGGCAGAGGAAGCAAAACGTTCAAAAATGTTAGGTTATTTCGTAGGGCAGGTTATGAAAGCTTCTAAGGGGCAGGCAAACCCGAAACAGGTTAACAAAATTTTAAGAGGACAACTTAACAAGTTGATTAATAATATTGAACTTTAAAAAAATAGAAATATAAACTCATGGCTATATTAAAAGATAAAGAAAAAGTTTTAGGCGAAGTATTTGACGATGAGAGAATTAAGACCTTTTTGAACTTTCACCCGCCACAAAATGTAAATCCAGATTTTCATCTTCTAGAGAAAGCTTATCGAGGCATGAATATAGAAAATTTTGATACCTTCGTAAGTTTTTTTCTTGAAAAGGGCTACAATATAAACGCAAAAAATGCAGCGGGGAAGAGCTTTACAACTATAATAAACCAGCATCGCCACGGAAAACCATATTTTATAATTATGAAAAAATATGGTGGAAACTAAGTCAGAAAAATTTATTACCGAGACCTAATAACCAACTTATTGACCCATTGGTTTATCTTTGTAATCCAAATTATATACATGTCCTAATCAATTATTATTATCATTTATAAGAAATATATAAACATAAATATTAGTTATTATATAATAAGAATGAAGTTTATTAATTTTACAAGAGGTTTCGCATGATAAATGGAATGAATTTTGAAGGTGTAAGCATATGCAACTGGAGAGAAATTGAGGCTATTGAGGGAGCACCAGGAATTACTGTTAGGAATCTTTGGACTGGAGATAACAATAAGCGTGTCGATATCTATGAATTTGAACCTGGTGCTAATTATGGGGCACTTGATGTGCATGAAGATGGTCCTGAGCAAGTATATGTTTTATCTGGAATTTTTAATGATGGCAGAGAAGATCACCAAGCCGGTACGTTCTTGCATCATCCAAAGGGATCAGCTCATGTGCCTCAGTCAAAGGTTGGTTGCACTTTACTAGTTATGTTTCCAGAAGGCTAAAAAAAACGCAAGTCATTGGTATTTATATTAAAAAAATTTTAATGCGTTGACTCCAAAAAAAACTGGTATATAATATTTGTAGCTTGAAAATACGTCTTATATTTATGTACGCCATCTCGATGTCTTACCTTTAGTTAGTAGCTCGTCCGGTTTTTCATAAGTAATAGCAACACATTTCAGCAAATAACGGTCTTTAATATGGACTTAAATTACTAATGATTTTAAAGGATAAAGTTATGTCTACTACTACTGGTACAGTTAAATGGTTTAATGAAGCAAAAGGGTTCGGATTTATTGAACAAGAGTCTGGCCCTGATGTTTTTGCTCACTTCAGCGCAATAGCTGCCGAGGGTTTTAAAACTTTAATGGAAGGACAAAAAGTAGAATTTACAGTTACAGAAGGTCAGAAAGGCCCTCAAGCTGAGAATATTACTGTAATAAGTTAATTTTTATTTATAGGTAAAAATTTGGACTCAGCAAAAAAAGGCGTGAATCTCACGCCTTTTTTATAGCTTCTATTTATTGTTGTTCTAAAAACTCCTCTTAGAGGTACGTCCCCATACATCTTGATTTGCCTCCAGCTTATTTTTACTAGATCTTCTTGATCTACCTTTATGTTTTAAAACTCTATCTTCTGGCATAGCTTTTATCGTAGGATCCGGTAAGAAGCCATCAATTTGTTTTTTTGGGATATTAAATTTTAAAAGATTTTCTATGTCTCTTAATAATTTATATTCATTTATACATACCAATGATAAGGCTTCACCCTCATTACCGGCCCTTCCAGTACGACCAATACGATGAATATAGTCCTCTGGGATGTTTGGTAGCTCAAAATTCACGACATGTGGCAGCTGATCAATATCAAGGCCACGAGCTGCAATATCAGTCGCCACAAGTACACGTATGCTTCCATTTTTGAAATCAGATAATGCTTTAGTTCTTGCTCCTTGACTTTTATTTCCATGAATAGCGGCTGACTTCAGCCCATCTGCTTCGAGCTGTTTAGTAAGTCTATTCGCTCCATGTTTTGTGCGAGCAAACACTAAAACCTGCTTCCAGTTTCCAGAGCCAATCAAAAATGAAAGTAGCTCACGTTTTCTTCCTTTATCCACCAAATGAACGACCTGCTCTATTCTTTCAGCAGTTGTGTTTCTTTGGGCAACCTCTATTAACCTAGGTTTATTTAACAGCTTATCTGCAAGCTTCTTTATATCATCAGAAAAAGTAGCTGAAAATAGGAGATTTTGACGTTTCTTTGGTAATAGACCTAAAATTCTCTTTATGTCTGGTAAAAACCCCATATCTAGCATTCGGTCTGCTTCATCTAATACAAGTATTTCTATCTTAGAAAGATCTATTGTTTTTTGATTAGCATGATCGAGAAGACGCCCAGGAGTAGCTATTAATATATCTATACCCGAGCGTAATTTTTTAATCTGGGGGTTTATCTTTACACCCCCAAAAACAACCGTAGATGTTATTTTCAGATATTTACTATAATTTGTGACATTATCTGATACTTGTGCAGCAAGCTCTCTTGTTGGAGTAATTATTAGTGCTCTGGTGGGTCGATAACCTTTTTCTTGATTATACTGGCTCAATATCTCGAGCATGGGTAAGGTAAATCCAGCTGTTTTACCCGTTCCTGTTTGTGCACCTGCGAGAACATCTAGGCCCTTTAATACTATAGGAATAGCTTTTTTTTGAATTGGTGTAGGTTGAATATAACCTTGCTCAGAAACAGCACGGACTATATCGGCTGATAGGCCAAGATTAGCGAATGACATAAAGGTAAGACTCCGATATTAGTATCTCTACATTCTTTCCTTGAAAGCAAGTCTATAGAAATTGAGATTGAATTTTATCCTATGGTAAAAGATCTTTTGCTGGAAGTTCTGCTAAAAGCTTTGATCCAAGTAATTTTTCTATTGGTTCTAATAAAAATGCATCATCCTCGCAAGCGAAGCTTATTGAAGTTCCATTCTCTCCTGCCCTACCAGTTCTACCAATACGGTGAACATAATCCTCTGGCTCCTCAGGTAAAGTATAATTTACCACATGGCTTATACCATCAATATGAATGCCCCTACCGGCCACATCTGTAGCTACTAGTATAGTTAGTTTTCCAGACTTGAAATCCTCTAATGTTTTTATTCGCTTCCCTTGTGGGACTTCGCCTGACAGGAGTCCAACATGAAAACCTTTGTCTTTAAGTTTTTTCTGAAGCCCTCGACACTGATCACGTCTATTAGCAAAAACAATCACGCTTTCAACCTCGTTTTGCTGGATAATATTTTTTAATAGCTCAAATTTTTCTTCTGTAGAGGTGATGTATACCTTTTGGGTTACACTTTCTGTAGCAATATTGTCGGGTTCGATCTCTACAGTTGTTGGATCAACAGTCCATTGTCTTGCAAGCTCTATTACCTCTGGTGTAAAGGTTGCAGAGAAAAACATTGTATGCCTATGATCTGGATGTGGAGTAAGCCGAACAATTCTTCTAACTTGGGGAATAAAACCCATATCAAGCATTCTATCCGCTTCATCAAGAACTAAAATTTCCGTTCTATCCAAATAAACATCATTACTACTAGCAAAGTCCAACAAACGTCCAGGTGTAGCTACTAGTATATCGCAGAGACTGTCATGTAAATATCGTTTTTGCTTATCGTAATCTATACCTCCAACCAAGCTATGCACTTTTAAGTTTGTATATTTACAAAGATCTCTTGCATCTCCAGCTATTTGCATCACTAATTCACGAGTGGGAGCAATAATCAGTGATCTAGCCTCCCCTGCAAAATAATCATCCTCTACTGGATTATTGAGGAGTTCAGTTATAATTGTTGTCAAAAAAGCTGCAGTTTTTCCAGTACCAGTTTGCGCTTTACCAACAATATCATGTCCTCTGAGTGTATATGGCAATGTTCTTGCTTGTATAGGAGAACAATATTGAAAACCGAGATCTGATATTGCATGCATCAAAATTATAGGTAAGTTGAAATCATGGAAACGTGATCTGCCATCTATAGGCTCGACTTCGAATTCAGTTAAATCCCAGCTCTTCAAGTGAAGATACTCCCTATATTATTATTTTGAAAAAAAAGAGCGCCAGACAGAACAGAGTTGAATATATATTTGTATCAAGAAAATTGAGTTACCTAGCTTTTTCATTTTTGAGCCAATTAAGTTGGATATAGTCTTTCTTATAATTTTAAATTCAAGATTACAAAAAGACTGCAATTAATTATGATTGTAGCACGAGATTTATATGCCTAGTCGATTTCCAGATTTAATTCTTAACTATAATGAAATTTAATCTTAGGTACTTTTTAATTTATGTATTATTGGGTTACCCTAGCACCTATAAATTTAAATTATACATCTCAAGGCTCAGAATATGACAAATACAACACCAAAAGATTTACGCAATGCTTTTGGAAATTTTGCGACGGGTATCACCGTAATCACATCCATAGATACTAAAGGTAAACCTCAAGGAATAACTATCAACAGTTTTTCGACAGTCTCATTAGACCCGCCTCTTATTTCATGGTGTATTGGTCGTGAGGCAACATTATTTAACCTATTTCAACAAGCAGAGCATTTTGCAGTGAATATACTCAGTATCGACCAGAAGCCAATTTCTGAGCTATTTGCAAGTTCTAGTTTAGATAAGTTCTCCAAGCAATCATGGAGCTCTGGCATTAAAAGCTTACCATTGTTAAATAACTGTGCATGCCAGCTTCTTTGCTCTACAGAACATAGATACCCTGGAGGTGACCATATGATACTAGTGGGTCGTGTAATACAAACAAAAAATAATGGTAGTTCACCGTTAATTTATCATGGTGGTAAATATAAACAGTTAAAATAGGTAATTAATTGCTAGTTTTTTTACAAATGGTAACTCTATCTAGATCGGATATATCAGAAAAGGTTTTGATTTCACAGTAACTAGCATCCATCATCAATTGACGCACTTCCACACCTTGATCATAAGCATGCTCTAAAATTAACCAACCACCAAAATTAAGAAAGTTTCGGGCATCAAAGATAATTTTACGAATGTCAGCTATACCAGAATCCTCAGAAACTAGAGCGGATAAAGGCTCAAACCTTAAATCACCTTGCTGAAGGTTTTTGTCATCAGGACTTATATATGGTGGATTACTAACTATAAGATCAAAAAAACTTTCTTTAAAACAAGAAAACCAATCACTTTTTTGAATCTTAACATTATCGAAATCAAAAAGTTTTCTATTTTGTTCAGCCAGTTTAAGGGCATTTGGCTCAGAATCTACAGCCTTAATATCCCAAGATTTTTTTTCGCTTGCCAGAGCTAATGCAATCGCACCAGAACCAGTTCCTAAGTCCAAAACTGATATGTTATCACTTAAGGGTAAAGAGAGAGCTATTTCGACAAGTAGCTCTGTCTCTGGCCTTGGAATAATTGTCGCGGTTGAAACTTTTAGTGGCAGAGACCAAAATTCACGGACTTCTGTTATGTGTGCAATTGGCTTTCCAAGCAAACGATCGGCGAATAACTGGTTAAATTTACTTTGCTGAATATCGCTCAAACAAAAATTAGGCCATACATACAGGTAGGTTCTATCTACCTTCAGGACATGAGCAAGTATTATTTCTATGTCAAGTCTTGGGGTGTCGCTTAGATTATTTAACTCGTTACGACGCATCAGAATATCAGCTATCGTTACGGTATTAGAAAAGGTTGTATTTAGCATAAATGACTTAGCTGTTAATTTTTATGGTTCTCGGATAGCATATTAGCCTCGTTCTCATTTATTAGTGGCTTTATTACTCCATCAAGATTTCCTTCCATAACTTCCGATAGCTTATACAAGGTTAGATTAATTCTATGATCTGTAATACGACCTTGAGAATAATTATATGTACGAATGCGCTCAGATCGATCGCCGCTACCAACTAATGAGCGGCGCTCTTCAGCCAAATTTTCTGCGGCTTCAGTTTCTTGGGAAAGCTTTAAACGAGCTGATAAAAGCCCCATAGCTCTTGCCTTATTTTTATGCTGAGATCGGCCATCCTGGCATTCAACAACTGTCCCTGTTGGAATATGAGTTATACGAATCGCTGAGTCGGTTTTATTGACATGCTGTCCACCAGCGCCTGAAGCACGAAAAGTGTCAATGCGAAGGTCTCCTCTCTTAATATCTATATCATCTAAAGATTCTACTTCTGGCATAACTGCTACAGTACAAGCAGATGTATGAACACGTCCCTGAGACTCTGTATCTGGAACCCGTTGCACGCGATGAGCCCCAGATTCAAATTTCAACTTAGAGTAAACTCCTTGACCTGTAATTAAAGAAATGATTTCTTTATATCCCCCGTGATCACCGTGATTCTCACTTATTATCTCTACTTTCCATTTAGAGCTTTCAGCATATTTGCAATACATGCGAAATAAATCCCCAGAAAAAATAGCTGCTTCATCACCACCTGTGCCTGCTCTAATTTCGAGAAATACGTTCTTCTCATCGTTGCTATCTTTAGGTAACAAAAGTTTTTGTATTTCTAGCAAAAGGGCCTCAAGCTCTTTTTCTCTCTCATGCGACTCTTCTTGAGCCATCTCCCTAATATCTCGATCAGGGTCACTGAGTAGCGTTTTCGCCTCAAGTACTCTTTTTTCAACTTGCATATAATTTTTATAAACTTCGACGATATGTTCATTTTCTGAGTACTCTTTCGACAATACACGGAAATTATTTTGATCACTAATTACATTTGGCTCACCTAAAAGCACGCCCACTTCCTCGTGTCGATCGGCAATAAATTGTAATTTTTCTAAAATAGAGTCTTTCATCAAGTTATCATATCAATTATTTAGCTGTATAGATTATCTTTAGGGTACTACTTATTGTTTTTTGAATCATTCTCAATTAGTTCCTTGAGTCCAAACAGGTCAGTTGTTAAGCGAATATCATCTTTGCGGCCTTCTTCTAAAGCTTGTTTGAGAACTTTTGATGGGGTATGCATAAATTTGTTAGTTAGATTTCTTGCCAAACTTCTTAAAACCCCCTCTGGATTTTCGCCTGCATTTAGTGAAACTAAAGCTTTTTGAAGTTCGATGTCACGGGTCGTTTCTATATTTTTTCGAAAATTTCGAATCACAGAAGCTGAATCTAGGCCTTGCATATGGCTTTTCCATTCAATCACCCCATCTTCTATAATTTTTTCAGCTTTACCTGCAGCATCTTCACGTGAACGCATATTCTCAAGAATAACCTCCTGAAGATCGTCCACAGTAAAAAGATAAATATCATCGAGTTCCGCTACTTCAGGTTCGATATCCCTTGGAACAGCCAAATCTAACATGAACATAGGCTTATGTTTACGTCTTTTGATAGCAGATTCTACTGCACCTTTACCGAGTATTGGCAACTGGCTACCTGTAGATGATATTAAAATGTCTGCTTTTTCAAGAAATTCAGGTATATCTGAAAGTAGTATTGCGTGGGCATTAAATTCTTGGGCTAATTCTTCGGCTCTAAGTAGAGTTCTATTGGAAACGGTAATACTTCCCACTTGTTTTTCTAGTAAGTGCCTTGCTACTAATTCAATAGTTTCTCCTGCCCCAATTAACAAAACATGAACATCTTGAAAATTTGAAAAGATTTGTTGCGAAAGCTTTACGCCAGCATATGCAACTGATACTGGATTTTTCCCAATAGCTGTTTTAGTTCGTACCCGCTTTGCGATTGAGAACGCCTGTTGAAAAAGCTGGTTAAGTTTTACAGAAACAGTGCCGGCCTCTTGTGCAACAGCATAAGAGGACTTTAACTGGCCAAGTATTTGTGGTTCACCCAAAATCATTGAGTCCAAACCACTTGCGACCCTCATTAAATGTCTTACAGCATCCTCATTTTCGTATGTATAATAACAACCGTCTAGGCTGGTCGACATCAATTGATGATAACCAGTTAGCCAATCAAGAATTTTATTCTTGCTGTTAGTAAAATCATCAGAGGTTACAATGTATATCTCTATTCTATTGCATGTTGAAAGTATTGCAGCTTCACTAATATCAAGAGTTTTTATCAAATTTTGTAAAGCTTTAGTCATATTTTTTGGAGCAAAGATCACCTTCTCTCTTATATCAAGAGATGCAGAACGATGATTAACCCCAAGCGAATAAATAGTCATAATTCAATACTTATGAAACTAGGCTGCAATTGTCCAGCTCTATGACCCTAAAGACAAGTAGTATTCAATCAATATTTAACTAGCGTATTAGCTTTTTTTATTGTTAGAGTATCTATTTATTAATCAAAAGCGTAGCGTTTTTGGTTAAAAATAGAAGATTATAAGCAACTTATGCATAATTGTGTTTCTTCGATTCTTACATTACTTGCGCTCAGCCAAATAATTGTTGGCTGTAGCAACAATTCTATAGATGAAAATTTACAGCTTGTTAATGCGAACAAAATCGATCGTAACAAACACTCGAAAGATGCAGAAAAAATCGAAATAAAAAAAAATAACACTAAGTTATTTCAACGAAAAAATTTTAGTGTGCGGGCATTTCCTGAAGATAGTCTGTTTCACTTAATATCCGCAGAGTTTGGTGGCATGCGAGGAAAAGCGAGTATTTCGCAAGAGAACTATAGCCAACAAGCAAAGAAAACACTTGATCCAAGAGTAATCGAGAGGGCAGCCAAAATATCTTTCTACTATGATAATTCTATCTTATTTCTTGAAATGACCACATTATGGATCGAAGTAGAGCCTCACTGGGTGCCTGCAAAAATCTTGCATGCTATTGCTCTGATAAAAAACCACCGGTATGAAGAAGCAGTGCCTTTAATTATTCTTGCAATAGAAAATGATGACGCCAGACCATTTGTTGCTCTGTATGAAGCACTGGCAAGTAAAGAAAGAATGGATGAGTTATTAAATTTTATTCAAAAGATACAGGCTAAAAAAATTGATACTTCGAATAACTCCATCATCATGAAAACTATGGAGCAATTTAAGGTTGAATAAGCTTATTCGGTACACAATGTTCTTTTTGATTGTAATATTAGCTGCATCATGTGCTGTTAATAAAAATAACACACCTGAAAATCAAATCTACAAGGAGGATCATTTCAATCAACTAGGGTCTTTAGACCGCTGGGTTGTTGAAGGTAAAATTGGCTATAGGGATTCAGAAGGAGGAGGAAGCGCTTGGGTATCATGGAGCCAGAGTAAAGAAAAATTCGAAATTGAATTAAGTGGTCCGTTTGGTATTAATACAAAAAGAATTAAGGGTAGTTTCAATCATGCTGGACTACAACCGGAGGATTATCATATCTCTGTTTCTCAGAATTCTGATATTTATCAGAGAAAATTTATTATATTAGGAACACAAATAGAACATCTGCAATTTTGGATAAAAGGGGTGGGCTCCCCCAGCTTGACCACTATCGAATCAAGATATAATGATGACGGAACACTGGCTTCACTGAAACAATCAGGATGGAGATTAGATTTTTCTGACTATAAAAGTATAGGTAAATTTAGGCTACCAAATAAGATAAAAGGCAAAAAAGGTGTTTATAAATTTAACCTAAGCATCAAAAAATGGTTAATTAAATAAGAGTTAAAATGAAACTAACACTACCTGCTCCGGCAAAATTAAATTTATTTCTTCATATCACTGGAAGAAAAGAAAACGGTTACCATAATTTGCAAACATTATTTCAAATGCTTGACTATGGTGATCACCTTGAAATTGAATCTAATAATACTGGAAAAATCGAGTTATCATCTAATGAAAAAAGTATTCCAAACAAAGAGAACCTAATCCTACGAGCAGCAAAAGCTTTACAGAATTATTCGACATGTGACTGTGGAGCAAAAATAATCTTGAAAAAAAAACTACCGATAGGCGCTGGTTTAGGTGGTGGGAGTAGCGATGCTGCCACAGCGATCCTTGGTCTAAATGCTGTTTGGAATCTAACTTTAACTAATACAGAACTTCTAGGTATAGGCTCTAAAATTGGAGCGGATGTTCCAGTTTTTATTTCTGGGAGAACTTCATGGGCAGAGGGTGTCGGAGAAAAGTTAACCCCTATAGATACACCTAACAAATGGTTCTTAATAGTAACGCCAAATATATTTGTAAGTACATCTAAAATATTTAGCCATCCTAGTTTGACAAGAAACACTCATCCGATCAAAATACGCGCCACTGAAGAAAATGTCTGGAAAAATGACTGCCAGCTAGTTGTCGAAGATCTTTATCCCGAAGTAAAAAAAGTTCGCCAATGGCTGGCTAACTATGCTCCGGCTAGAATGACAGGAACAGGTGGAAGTGTTTTCTCAAGTTTTTCTGTAGAAGATGAGGCAAAGGCTATACTCAAAAACATTCCAAAGCCATGGCATGGTTTTGTTGCTAAAGGAGTTAATAAGTCTCCCGCACTAGAAATATTGTCTTCTGGACAAAAAGCTATTGGGGTGTGGCCAAGCGGTTAAGGCAGCGGCTTTTGATGCCGCCACTCGGTGGTTCGAATCCACCCACCCCAGCCATATTTTTACATAACTGTAGTATAGTGTTACAACAAAAATAACTATTAGGAAAACTTTGTGGCGAATTTAATGGTTTTTTCTGGGAATGCAAATCCAGAGCTAGCAAAAGAAATAAGTCAATTTCTAGGGATGAACTTAAGTAACTCTGTTGTTTCTCAGTTTTCTGATGGTGAAATCAATATAGAAATTTGCGAGAATGTTCGCGGTCAGGATGTTTTTATTGTTCAACCAACATGCCCGCCAACCCATAAAAATTTAATGGAACTTATTCTCATGGTCGATGCACTTCGTCGGTCATCTGCTGCTCGCATCACTGCTGTAATACCTTACTTTGGATATGCACGACAAGACAGGCGAGTACGCACTATCCGGGTGCCAATAAGTGCAAAAGTTGTCGCGGACATGATTTCTAATGCAGGAGTTGACCGCGTAATGACAGTAGACTTGCATGCAGAGCAAATACAAGGGTTTTTTGATTGTGCCGTAGAAAATGTTTATGGTCTTCCTTTAATGACTGATGATGTGCAACGTCAAAATTATCAAAAGCCAACAGTTGTTTCACCTGATATTGGCGGTGTAGTTCGGGCAAGAGCTATGGCGAAGATACTCAATACTGAACTAGCCATAATCGACAAGCGCCGGCCAGAAGCAAATCAGATTGAGGTTATGAATATTATAGGTGAAGTTGAGGGCCGCACCTGTATATTAATTGACGATATTGTAGATACTGCTGGAACTCTATGCAAAGCTGCTGATGCACTAAAAGCACGAGGGGCAATACAAGTAGTTGCATATTGTACTCACCCTGTTTTATCTGGGAAGGCAATTAAAAACATTGAGGCCTCAGAGCTTGATACATTGGTCGTAACAAATAGTATCCCAACAAGCACTGCTGCCCGCAAAAGTGGGCGTATAAGAGTGCTAACTATAGGTAAAATGCTTGCAGAAGCGATGCGACGTGTGAGCAATGAAGAATCCATAAGTGCTATGTTTGATGAGGAGTAAATCCTCGCACATAATGGTTAAATAATCGCCCAATAAAGGGATAAAATAAATATCTTTTCAATTCTGGTCGCGGATTGTAATACTAGGAGACAAAATAATGTCAAATGATTTTAAATTAAACGTAACAGTGCGAGATGACATGGGGAAAGGTGCGAGCCGCCGTCTACGTCGTTTAGCTAACGAAGTCCCAGCTATAGTTTATGGCGGGGAAAATCCACCACAGAAAATATCTTTATTGCACAAAGATCTAGACCATGCGCTTCAAAATGAAGCATTTTATTCGCATATTATTACCCTAAGTATTGAAGGAAATAATGAAGAGGTGATTTTAAAAGATCTTCAACGTCATCCAGCTAAGCCAATTATTTTGCATGCTGATTTTTTACGTATGAATAAAACACAGAAATTCACTACAAAAGTTCCTATTCACTTTATGAATGAAGATATCTGTAATGGTGTCAAAGTAGGTGGAGGTAATATTACACGCAGCATGACTGAGCTAGATATATTATGTCTACCAGCAGATTTGCCTGAATATATTGAGGTGGATGTCGCAGAGGTAGAAATTGGACAGATACTTCATATTTCTGACATCAAGCTTCCAAGTGGAGTTGAGAGTGTTGCTTTAAATTATGGCGAAGATCGCGATTCACCAATTTTCACCGTCAACAAACCTAAAGAAGAAGAGATAGAAGAGGTAATAGTTGATGAAAATGGAGAAGAGAAGACTGAAGATGAAAACAATGCGGAAAATGGAAGTGATGAGAAAGGTGAATAAAAATTTTCTGATTGTTAATTTAAGTGGAGAGGTTTAGATATTGGATAAAATTGTTCAGTTAATTGTTGGTTTGGGAAACCCGGGCCAACAATATGAGCAAACCCGTCATAATGCAGGGGCCTCTCTTATTTCTATTCTAAGTCAACAATATGTCTCTGACCTTAAACTTGAAGAAAGATTTTTTGGATTTATTGCTAGAGTAAAGATAGATATTCAAGATGTACGTTTATTAATACCAAATACTTATATGAATTTAAGTGGTAAATCTATAGCTGCCTTTGCTAAATTTTATCAAATTAGTCCAGAAAATATCCTTGTTGTTCATGACGATATAGACCTTGCTCCCGGAATATCAAAATATAAGATAGGTGGTGGTCATGGAGGTCATAATGGCCTTAAGGACACTATAAGGGCGTTAGGTAATAATAGTAATTTTGCACGCCTTAGAATAGGTGTAGGGCATCCTGGCGAATCTGACGAAGTTGTTAATTTCGTTCTTAAAAAAGCTTCGCAAAATGAACAGAGATTGATTAACGAAAGTATTATTAATTGCATCAGCACTATTCCACTTGCTGTTACGGGAAAATGGAATGAGGCAATGAAGGATCTACATACAGTATAATTAATTTATAAACAAATTTTTTTAATATATTGAGAACTATTTTAATGGGTTTTAATTGTGGTATTGTAGGTCTACCTAATGTTGGAAAATCTACACTTTTCAATGCATTAACTAAGGCTGGCATTAGTGCAGAAAATTTTCCATTTTGCACCATTGAGCCCAATACTGGTATTGTGCCAATTCCCGATATCCGTCAAGAAAAGCTAGCTAATATAGTTAATCCTGAAAAAATTCTTCCGGCTACTATGGAGTTTGTAGATATTGCTGGTCTCGTTGCTGGGGCCTCAAAAGGTGAAGGTTTAGGAAATAAATTCCTTGCTAACATTCGGGAAACAGATGCTATTGCTCATGTAGTTAGATGTTTTGACGATGAAAATGTAGCTCATGTTGAAGGAAAAATAGATCCAATTGCAGATATTGAGGTTATTAATACTGAGCTAGCCCTCGCCGATCTAGATATAGTAGAAAAGTCTATAGAAAGAACGACTCGCGCTTCAAAAGGCGGACAAGATAAAGAAGCAGCAGACCTAAAATTATTGCTCGAAAAAATTCATCCTCACCTTGACCAGGCTAAACCACTTCGCACGTTAAATCTTAGTATAACTGAAAAGAAAATGATCAAGTCAATGTGCCTGTTAACCCTAAAACCGACGATGTATATTGCCAACGTAGATGAAAATGGATTTGAAAATAACACCCATCTAAAGGCTATCGAGAAAATTGCCCTATTAGAGAATGCGCCTATAGTAACAATATGCAATAAGCTAGAATCTGAAATTGCTGAACTGACTGACGATGATGAGAAATTAGAGTTTTTACATGAGATGGGTATGGATGAACCTGGCTTAAATCGATTAATAATCGCAGGCTATCAACTTCTTAAGCTTCATACCTTTTTTACAGCTGGACCAAAAGAAGTTAGAGCATGGACTATTCCAATAGGTGCAACAGCACCTCAGTCTGCCGGAAAGATTCATACAGATTTTGAAAAAGGGTTCATACGCGCAGAAATAGTTTCATACGATGATTTTATTGCTTGTAACGGTGAACAAGGAGCCAAGGAAGCAGGAAAGTGGAGACTTGAAGGAAAGGAATATGTCGTAGAAGATGGAGACGTTGTACACTTTAGATTTAAAGTTTAATGTAACTCCATCAAAAAATCTTGACAAGGCTTGGTGAAATCGACAAAATCCGCGACCTCTTCCCTAAGTAGAATTTAAAAAATTCATTTACTTAAATGGCTACGTAGCTCAGCTGGTTAGAGCACAGCATTCATAATGCTGGGGTCGGTGGTTCAAGTCCACCCGTAGCCACCATTTAACTATTACTTTTATTGTAGATTTCTATTGCGTTCTACTTTTTGTCAAAAAAACAGTCTATTCATAGATCTGTCGATGCAACTGTTTTTTATTAAGATTTGTACATCCGATCAATATAGATGATATAAGAAAGCATTTATTTTTTGTTACATGGACAGTTTTTATGTCGTATCATATATGCATTTATATATAGCAAATATTTAGTCTTAATTTCATTAGTCAATACATCTGAATTTAAAAATAAGGTACAAGGCTTGCCTACATACAATCGAACAAAAGAAGATCTCATAAAAAATCCCCAAACTTGGGTTATAACTGGTGTTGCTGGATTTGTTGGGTCGAACTTGTTGGAGGCACTACTTAAGCTAAATCAAAATGTAATTGGGATTGATAATTTTTCGAACAGTAGTGGTAACAATTTAACAAGCGTTCAAGCCTCTATAAAAGAAAATTGGTCAAATTTTACTTTTTATGAGGCTGATATTAGAAACCTAGACGATTGTTTGAAGGTATGTAATGGTGCTGATTTCGTTTTACATCAAGCTGCTTTAGGTAGTATACCCAGATCTATAGCAAATCCGATTGCGACCAATGACTCTAATATAAATGGCTTTTTAAATATGCTATTGGCAGCGAGAGATTCAAATATAAGGCGCTTTATTTATGCTGCTTCGTCGTCTACTTATGGCGATCACCCTGCTCTTCCAAAAACTGAAGATAGAATAGGACGACCCCTTTCACCTTATGCTGTAACAAAATATGTAAATGAACTTTATGCGGACGTTTTTGGAAAAATATACGGTATGGAAACTATCGGATTAAGATATTTTAATGTTTTTGGGCCCAGGCAATCACCGAATGGTGCATATGCCGCAGTAATACCAAAGTGGATAAACTCTTTATTATCTGGAAATGCATGCATCATTAATGGAGATGGTTCCACGTCCAGAGATTTTTGCTATATTGATAATGCAATTCAAGCTAATATACTTGCTGCAACCTCGACGAATGTGAACGCAGTTAATCAAGTCTATAACGTAGCATGTGGAGCCAGTACAACACTAAATGAATTGCACCAAACTCTTGTCCGAAATATCGCTAAACATAATTATCAAACTATAGAGAGTAAACCTAACTATCAGGATTTTCGAAATGGGGATGTCCTTCATTCCTTGGCTGACATCACTAAAGCCAAAAAATTTCTCGGCTATAATCCTTTATATAGCGCTGAAGAAGGGCTTAAAAATACTGCTAATTGGTTTATTAAAAATTTAAACACTAAAGGGTCCTAACGTGCAAATTGATCAAATGAGTCGTGAAGAGCTTGAACACTGGCACGAATTACTCAAAAAAAAACATGAAAGCTTCAAAATAAGCAATTTAAATTTAGATCTAACAAGAGGGAAACCATCCGTAGAGCAACTAGATCTATCAAATATCTTAGATGGAGCATTAAAAGGTAATTATTTTTCAACCGAGGGCGTTGATGCGAGAAACTATGGGGATATAGCTGGATTATCAGGAATGCGTTCATTTGGTGCAGAATTACTGGGTGTTCACAAAAACGAAATTATTGTCGGAGGAAACAGTAGCCTTAGTTTGATGTACCTCACAATGTTATTCGCATGGCAATTTGGTTTGAGTGGCCCAAATTCTGCTTGGCGTAACCAAAAAAGTATTAAATTTCTATGCCCATCTCCGGGTTATGATCGCCATTTTTCTATTTGTGAAGAATTTGGTATTGAGATGCTAACTGTGCCGATGGATGAAAAAGGGCCTGTCATGGATCAGGTAGAAATGCTGGTCAAAAATGATAGCAGCATAAAAGGTATATGGTGTGTACCCAAATACTCAAATCCTACAGGTTGTGTATATAGTCAAGATACTATCGAAAGGTTAGCTAAACTAGGAAATATAAGCTCACCTGGATTCAAAGTTTTTTACGACAATGCATATGTCGTTCATGATTTTCATGACAATACCCCAGAGCTTCCTAATATAATGAATTATTGCAAAAAGCAAAATACTAGTAATAGCGTCCTTCAGTTTACCTCTACCTCAAAAGTAACTTTCGCGGGTTCTGGTGTGTGTTTTCTGGCGGCATCAAAAGAAAATATTGATGCAATCCAAAAGCATTTGTCAGTTTTTTGTATTGGTCCAGATAAAATTAATCAGTTAAGGCACCTTAGTGTTATAAAAGATCTTCCGAATCTAAAAAAACATATGAAAAAGCATGCTCAATTATTAGAGCCTAAGTTCTCTTGTGTCTTAGAGCAGTTAAAATTAAATTTCGTAAATTCTAACTTAGCTACATGGACATCACCGAAGGGTGGTTATTTTATTTCACTAGATACTAGACCTGGTTTAGCAAGTGAGGTTGTGAGGCTTTCGTCAGAAGCAGGTGTTAAACTTACACCCGCGGGAGCTACATTCCCGTATGGGGTCGATCCAGAGGACAAAAATATAAGGATAGCTCCATCATTTCCTGCTCTCGATGAAATTAATAGTGCAATGGAAATATTGTGTAACTCTATAAAACTAGCTTCGATACAGCAAAAAATCAAAGTTACTGGAAGCTGATATTCAAGGTTTTGGTTTAGGTTTGGGAGCGGTGCCAGGATAAGTTAGTTTCGTAACGTTATCACCCATCTTAATATCTAAAATTTTACAGACACCCTCTTTCTCAACTTCATCTATCCGTATAACTGAATGAACTGGAATAAAACTTCGTTTTATTGAAGAAAATTCACTTTTGAGTTTTTCCTCAGCTGGATCAACTATCATTTGGCTTCGCTCCCCAAATACAAACTCCTCAACTTCTAGAAAACCCCAGAGATCACTTTGATAAACTTGCTTCGCATACATTTCATATACTTCACCCTGATTTAAAAAAATTACCTTGTACATTGCCGCTGAAGACATGTTTTTTCCCTGAAATTAAATTTGTATAAACTAAAGTTCTTTATCCAATTATACCATGAATCATAGGTTATTTATAAACTTAGTCCTCAGGAAGATGGGCTTTCACTACTTCTATGATTATAATATGCAAAATTAAATTAAATAATCCAAAACCTAATCCAAATATGTCAAAAATTAGCGACAAAAAACTCCATATCGTCACTCATGGATGTCAAATGAATGAATATGATTCATCCAGAATGCGTGATTTGCTTGGGGACAGCCATCAAATGGTAGCAACTGAAGATCCTGAGGAAGCTGATGTATTACTTCTTAATACTTGCTCTATTCGAGAAAAAGCTGAAGATAAAGTTTACCATCAATTAGGTCGGTGGAGAAAATTAAAAGAAAAAAATCCTAACCTTATAATTGGTGTTGGTGGTTGTGTTGCTAGTCAGGAAGGCCAAGCAATTGCTAAACGTGCTCCTTTTGTAGATCTGATTTTTGGACCCCAAACACTTCATCGTTTACCTGAGATGATGAATAAAAAAAGAGAACAATCGATACCGACCGTTATAGATATAAGTTTTCCTGAAATCGAAAAATTCGACCAGTTACCCCAGCCTGAATCTGAGGGAGCCACAGCTTTTGTTTCAATAATGGAAGGATGCTCCAAATACTGTACGTTCTGTGTAGTACCCTATACGAGGGGAGAGGAAATTAGTCGCCCAGTCATTGATGTACTCGCAGAAATAACTCATTTATCCCAACAAAAGGTCAGAGAGGTTAATTTATTAGGGCAAAATGTTAACGCTTACAGAGGCAAGATGCCTAACGAAAGCATATGTGATTTTGCTGAATTAATCACCTATGTAGCTGGTATCGAAGGAATTGATCGTATCCGTTACACAACCTCTCACCCTGTAGAATTTTCAGATAATTTAATATCAGCTTATGCAGAAGTTCCTGAGTTAGTTAGTCATCTCCATCTTCCGGTACAAAGTGGGTCAGATCGAATACTATCTGCAATGAAACGCGGGCATACTGCGATTGAATATAAATCAAAAATCAGAAAACTTCGAAAAATTCGTCCCGATATTAGTATATCATCTGACTTCATTGTTGGATTTCCTGGTGAAACTGAATCAGACTTTGAAAAAACAATGGAACTTATTCATGAAGTGGGTTTTGATCAGAGCTTCAGTTTCATATACAGTAAAAGGCCAGGAACTCCTGCTTCAGATTTAAGTGATGAAACTTCAGAAGAAACTAAAAAATTAAGGCTGAAAATTTTACAAGACAGAATCAATCAGCAAGCTATGTCCATAAGTGAGAAAATGGTTGGAAAAACCGAAAATATTTTAGTCACTGGTATCTCTAAGAAAGATCCTAGTCAACTCCAGGGCCGAACTGAAAATAATCGCGTGGTAAACTTCACATCAAACGATACCACCTTAATAGGTAATTTCCTTCCAGTGCTTATAACTGGAGCTTTGAGAAACTCCCTAGCTGGAAAAATATGAAGGATCATTTAGCATCGCGTTCTATGGTACTTGAACCAAACGATACCAAGGGCTTAGCTTCTCTTTGTGGTAAATTTGACGAGCATCTCCACCAAATAGAAAAGAGACTAAACATTAAAATACATAACCGTGGCAACATTTTCTCATTTTATGGTGATAGCAATAAAACACTTAGAGCAGAAAGAATTCTTACTACTCTTTATAAAGATTTTTTATTTACTGGTAAAGATCTAACCGCAGATCAGATCCATCTAACTATTGGGCATGTAAACCTTGAGCTCTCTATGATTAAATCAAAAAAAACCGATGATGAGGCGTCAATAATGTCTGAAAAAATAAAAATTCCTTTATCAATAAAGACAAAAACTGGGATCATAAAAGCTCATGGAGCCAATCAACAAAAATATATTGAAGCAATAAAGACTCATGCTATAAATTTTGGTGAAGGCCCAGCGGGAACAGGTAAAACATATCTTGCTGTTGCATGTGCTGTGGAATCCTTACTGCAAGACAAAATAGAAAGAATTTTATTAGTGCGACCGGCTGTTGAAGCTGGTGAAAAACTTGGTTTTCTTCCCGGAGATATTAGTCAAAAAGTTGACCCTTACTTACGCCCACTTTATGATGCGTTGTATGAAATGCTTGGGATAGAGACAGCTGAAAAATTGATAGACCGAAATATTATTGAAGTCGCTCCTCTTGCATTCATGCGTGGAAGAACCTTAAAAAATTCATATATTATTTTAGATGAAAGCCAAAATACTACTCGTAAGCAAATGAAAATGTTTTTAACAAGAATAGGTTTTAATTCAACAGCAGTTATTACTGGTGATGCCTCGCAAATTGATTTGCCAACCAGGGGTCAATCAGGGCTTCTTCATGTTTATGATGTACTTAAGGGTGTTGAAGGTATAAGCTTCTCTAGATTTGTATCTCAAGATACAGTCCGACATCCATTGGTAACCAAAATTGTTGATGCATATGAAACATATGAAAAAGACAATTTATAAAAAATTAGATTGATTTATTTTCATCATGAAAGTTAATGTAGATATAGAAAATGTCTCTAGTTACGAAGACATTCCAGATCAAACATGTTTTCACCAATGGGTGTCAGCCTCTTTGTCTAATTATAAAAACTCAGCAGAAGTTGCCATTAGAATAATTAATGAAGATGAAAGCGCCAAACTGAACTATCGGTTTCGAAAAAAAAATTGTGCGACTAATATATTATCATTTCCGGCAGATCTGCCAAAATCTTTTAATTTCCCCCTACTAGGTGATCTCGCTGTGTGCGTTCAGGTTGTCATACGCGAAGCAATTGAACAAAATAAAGAAATAAATGCGCACTGGGCCCACATGATAGTTCATGGTAGCTTACATCTTATTGGATACGATCATGAAGATGATTTAGCTGCAAAAAATATGGAAGCGTTAGAAATCAAGATTCTTGGTGATTTGAATTTTCCATCGCCATATATAAAAATTGGAGATATCAATAACTCATGACTGATGGTGAAAAGGCCAATTTAAAAAGAAAGGGGTGGTTTGAAAAACTGACTAGTATTTTTTCGCCGACCCCTAAATCAAAAGAAGACTTCACAGATCTGCTAGCTTCGGCACAAGCAAATGACATCATCGATAGTGATGCACTAGAAATGATCGAAGGTGCACTGAACGTCTGTGACAAACAAGTTAGAGAGATTATGATTCCGCGCTCACAAATGGCTATCATACCCCAACATCATAATTTAGGTGATATTCTGGAGTTTGTTGTCGAAAATAGGCACTCTCGATACCCTGTACTTGACGAGAATGCCGACAATATAACAGGAATCCTTTTGGCAAAAGAACTTTTACCGCTCATTCTCGAGGGTCAGGAAACCTTCGATATCGAAACTGTAATACGACCAGCTGCTATTGTTCCCGAAAGCAAACGGCTCAATATCCTTTTAAAAGAATTCCGAGAACAGAGATACCATATGGCAATCGTAGTAGATGAATATGGAGGTATAGCCGGCCTCATAACTATTGAAGATATACTAGAGGAGATTGTTGGAGAAATACAAGATGAAACAGATGATGCTGAACAAGAAATGATTATCGTTTTAAACAATGATGCATACTTTATAAATGCTCTAACAGCTATAGAGGATTTTAATGAGTACTTTTCTGTAAAAATCAGTGACGAGGAATTTGATACAATTGGTGGGATTATTGTACATGGATTCGGTCGAATGCCTAAAGTTGGTGAATCTATAAATATAGATAATTTCATATTTAAGGTATCTGAGGGAAATAATCGACAAGTTAAATCGTTAGAAATGCAAATCATATCGAAGTAAATTTTTTTTAATAAGCGTGTTGCTTTACAAGGTGTATATTGATCTTGTGATTAAATTTTTATTTTTTAGGAAATTTAATACCTGTGAGCTATTTTTTAACAAAATATGATATAAAAAATACCCTCTTATTGATTCTGTTTGGTTCGATTTTACCTTTTTCTATGGCCCCTTTTGATTTTTGGTTTTTAGGGATCATCTCTGTAGGTGGATTCTCAGTTCTAACTCTAAGATATACACAAAGAAAGTTGTCATTTAGATTAGTTTTCTTCAGAAGTCTGAGCTATGCAATCGGTCTATACTCGGTTGGAGCATCTTGGATTTTTGTTAGCATTCATCGCTATGGCCAAGCAAGCTTAGAACTCTCTGCTTTATTGATAACGATATTTATTATCTTTTTATCGATCTTGTTCGCACTACCATTTGCTATATTTTCAAAGTTCAACTACATAAAATCTAAATCTATTGATGATTTGAGGCCCTCTCATAATGCAGTGTTTACTTTTTTCTTGGTATTCCCTAGTTTATGGGTTCTGGGTGAATGGTTTCGTGGGTGGGTATTTTCTGGTTTCCCATGGCTCTACCTCGGTTATGCCCACACTGACACATGGTTATCAGGTTGGGCTCCAGTTACCGGTGTGCTTGGGATAAGTTGGATAGTGGCTTTTTGTAGCGTGTTACTAGGTTTTTTATTTCAACTGAAAACTAAAGCTAAAAGCTCACAAAACCAATTTATTTTTATATCCATAGTGTGCGCATTATCGCTAGTGATATTTTTTTGGGTGGGCGGCCTGCATTTAAAGAAAATTGAATGGACAAAACCATTAAATAAGTCTGTATCAATAGGTTTAATACAGCCAGCCATACCTCTTTGGTATTCATGGGATCGAGAAAAACTAAATAGTATCCTCTCTCAATATCAAAAAGATACCAGAAGTATAATTAACAATGATTTAGTAGTTTGGCCAGAGGCAGCAATTCCAGCATTTCAACATGAGGTATCTAGCTATCTTGATTCTATTAAAAAAGACGCGATAGCTGCTAACACTGCAATAATTGTTGGTGTTCCAACTATATTAGAAAGCCACCCCCAGTCAAATAAAAAAAATAATCCTCGTTATTTCAATTCAGCATTAGCTTTAGGACAAGGATCAGGTATTTACCATAAGCAACATTTAGTTCCTTTTGGTGAATATGTTCCTTTTGAAAAATGGTTAAGGGGAACTATTAAATTTTTTGATTTACCTATGTCTGCGTTTAGCTCTGGCCCTAAAGATCAAAGAAATATTATTATAAAAAATAATATAAATATTGGGACATCAATTTGCTATGAAGTAGCTTATTCAGAACTGGTAAGAAGTTCTGCAATAAACTCCAACATACTTTTAACTATGAGTAACGATAGCTGGTTTGGAAAAACTATTGGTCCTAAGCAGCATTTCCAAATTGCTCGCATGCGAGCAATAGAAAACAGAAAGGCCCTAATTCGAGCAACTAATGATGGTATTAGTGCGCTAATAGAAGCTGATGGAAAAGTATCAATTACTATACCATCATTTAATCGAGGAATTTTAGAGGGCACTCTTTTTCCAAGGAGCGGCTCAACCCCCTTTACAAGAAATGGATCTTATCCAGTAATTATCTTATCCTTTTTATTAGTATTTTTAGGGTGCAGAATAAAAAAATTATCGCCTTAGATGCTTTTATAGGCAACAATAAAATGAAAGCTATTAATAGCCGCCCAAAAAATCTATCTGGGTCTGAAGAGGGCTTTAGCTTATAATTGAAAACTTAAGAAAAGATATAAAGAAAACTCCAAAACTCAATATGGTTAAAAAAACTGATGCAAGAAGAATATTGCCCCAAAGAAATTGAAAGCGACTGTCAAAGAATTTGGTCGGAAACTAGAGCTTTCGAGGTTGAAAAGGAGGTAGGTAAAGAAAAATATTACTGCCTTGCTATGTTTCCTTACCCCAGCGGCAAACTCCATATGGGTCATGTCCGTAATTATACTATTGCTGACGTAATCTCTCGCTACCAAAGAATGATGGGCAAAAATGTTCTACAACCTATGGGTTGGGACTCATTTGGTTTGCCTGCAGAAAATGCTGCTATAAAAAATAATACAGCCCCAGCAAGATGGACATATAAAAATATTGAGTATATGAAAATTCAGCTTAAAAAACTGGGGTTTAGCTATGATTGGTCACGTGAAATAACGACCTGTGATCCAAACTATTATAAATGGGAGCAATGGTTTTTTACGCAACTTTATAAAAAAGGTCTAGTCTACAAAAAAACTGCTACTGTAAACTGGTGCCCTAATGATGAAACTGTACTAGCAAATGAACAAGTTATTAATGGTTGCTGTTGGCGTTGTGATTCAATAGTGCAAAGAAGGGATATACCTCAATGGTTTATTAAAATTACTTCGTATGCAGATGAGCTTCTTGATGGATTAGATAATCTAAAAGATTGGCCTGAGCAAGTTAAGTTGATGCAAAAGAATTGGATCGGGAAAAGTCAGGGTGCCCAAATTAAGTTTGAACTAAAAAAAATCGTAGGTGATGTTGATCATTTATCAGTTTATACCACTCGACCAGATACACTTATGGGTGTGACTTACCTTTGCATTGCTGCAGAGCATCCAGTCACTAAGGCATTATCAAAAAATAATTTGGATTTAGAAAGATTTATTAATGATTGCAAAGATCAGGCAGTCTGTGAATCAGATATCGCAAAATCTTTAAAAAAAGGTATTTATTTAGGGATAACGGCACTACATCCAATTTCTGGAGAGGAGTTACCTATATGGGTAGCGAACTACGTCATCTCAGGTTACGGGACTGGGGCAATAATGGCGGTACCTGCTCATGATGAGCGGGATTTTCAGTTTGCTAATGACCACCAGCTACCAATAAAACAAGTCTTTGATCGAGTTTCTTCAAGAAAAAAAAATAAAGACTCTGGTTCGCCTGATCATCATACATTAAGTATTTTTGATAAACGTAAATGGAGTAACTGGTATGCTTCCAAATCATCAAATGATGTTGTTTCTGTAAACTCTGATGAATTTAGTGGCTTGAGTCCTGATGATGCTTTTAATGCTATTACAAAGAAACTTGAACAACTTGGGCTTGGAGAGAGAAAAACACAATATAGACTTCGCGATTGGGGAGTCTCACGCCAGAGATACTGGGGTTCACCAATTCCAATGTTTAATTTAGCAAATGGAGACGAGATTCCTGTTCCGATGGATCGTCTGCCGGTATTGCTTCCAGAAGATGTCATCATGGATGGGGTAAACTCTCCTATTAAATCAGATTTAAATTGGAAAAAAACTACACTAAATAATCAAAAAGTTGAGCATGAAACAGATACCTTTGATACATTCATGCAGTCTAGTTGGTATTACGCAAGATACACTTGTCCAGATTATGAGCAAGGAATGATCGATAGCGATGCTGCAAACTATTGGTTGCCAGTTGATCAATATGTAGGCGGAATCGAGCATGCTGTATTACACTTACTCTATGCACGGTTTTTTCATAAACTTATGCGAGACGAGGGATTAGTATCCTGTGATGAACCTTTTGTTAAGCTTCTTTGTCAGGGTATGGTATTAAAAGATGGCATTAAAATGTCTAAATCAAAAGGTAATACTGTAGACCCACAAAAGTTAATAGACCAATATGGTGCTGATACAGTAAGACTGTTTACTATGTTTGCGGCACCACCTGAACAATCACTAGAATGGAATGATAGTGCAGTTGAGGGGGCATCACGCTTCCTTCGAAAACTCTGGAAAACAGTCAATAAGAACATTTTAGAGACAGATGCGAAATCGACTATTCCAAGTGAATTAAATCAAGAGCAACAAAATCTTAGGTATAAAACACACACTACTATCTCTAAGGTAAGTAATGACTTTAGCAACCGACAAACATTTAACACTGCCATTGCAGCAATAATGGAATTGCTGAATGATATAGGAAAAATGCCCGAGGGATCATGTGTCGCCAAGTTAGCTGTTGAGAGAGAAGCACTAGAAATTATTGTATTACTTTTATCGCCTATCGCTCCTCACATATGTGATCGGCTATGGAATATGCTTGGCAACAAAGATATGCTGATCAATGAAAAATGGCCGAATGCAGACAAAGCAATTTTAACAAAAAAAATATTAAAGATTATCGTTCAAGTAAATGGAAAATTGCGAGCCCAAATTGAAGTGCCTCATGACTCAACTAATGAGTTTATAGAGAATATTTCCAAAGAGCATGAAAATGTTAAACGCTTCACTGATGGACTTACTATCCAAAAAATAATATTAGTGCCGAAAAAGTTAGTTAATATTGTTGCCAGTTAAATGTAACGCGCCAAAAAAAATAAATTGTATAGGTCAAGTCAGAAGGAAAAATCACGATGAAAAAATTAATCTCTGTTGCTGTTTTAAGCATCCTAGTATGTAGTTTTTTAGTTGGTTGTGGCTGGCATCTTAGAAGTGCTGGAACTGCTCAGATACTTGGCAATATTGAACAGGTCTTTGTTAGTGGGGATGAGAGCAGTTTACTGTATCGTTCGATCATTAAGTCACTTAGGTTGAGTAATGTAGGTATTGCAGAGACTTCAGCAACAGCTGGGATTATTATCACACTGATAAACGAGAGATCTGAAAGTCGAACAGCAACAGTGAGCTCATCGGCAAGAGTATCTGAATTACAAATTATCGAGTTAGTAGATATTATAATTTCTACTAGTGATGGAAAGGTGCTATTGCCCAAAACAACACTGAGGATAGAGAAGTTCTTTATCTATAATGAAGATAACGTTTCAACAAATAATGAAGAAAATGAAATGCTTAAGCGTGAAATGATAAAAAAATTAGCGAAAAATATTATCCGTCGCCTTAATGCTACTATTAAAATGATGGATCAAAATGAACCTGAAGGCTGAACAGCTCAATGAACATTTGAGCTCGCAAGGGCTGTCTGAAACATACATTATCAGTGGGGACGAGCCAGTCTTAGTTCAAGATTGTGCAGACACTATTAGAAGGCAGGCTGCTGCAAATGGTTATAGTGAAAGAAAAGTGTTTCATGTAGATAGTAAGTTTGATTGGAATACTATTCTTTTTGAAGTTGATAATATGTCGCTATTTTCAGAAAAAAAGTTTATGGAAATTCGTATAATTTCTGGAAAACCAGGAGAGAAGGGATCAAAAGTAATTCAAGAATATCTTCAAAAAATACCTAAAAAGACTTTAACATTGTTTATTTCCCCAAAATTGGATCGCTCAACTAATAAAAGCAAATGGTTTACTGCGATCACAAAAGCAGGTATTTCTGTACAAACATGGCCCATTGCATCTATCCAGTTACCACACTGGCTGAATAATCAGCTTGGTAGGTATGGTATTGAAGTAAGTGATGCAGCTTTAAAGGTGTTGGCTGATAAAGTTGAAGGAAATCTTCTCTCTGCCACCCAAGAGATTGAAAAACTCAAGCTCTTGGGGCCAAAGGGAGAGATATCAGCTGAGGCTATGTCATCTTTAATTATAGATAATGCGAAATTCAACGTATTTATCTTATTAGATGAAATGATGGAGGGAAATGCAAAAAAAGCTTGTCGCATTCTTCGGAGGCTTCGTGATGAAGGTACCGATATAACTATTATTCTATGGGCTATTACTAGGGATATAAGGATATTAATAAAAACGATGGAAGCAATTTCTGCAAATAAAAATGTTGACTCACTATTACAAAAATTAGGTGTATGGGATAAACGAAAGTCTCTTATAAAAAAAACTATTAGCAGAATTTCAATGAGACAATTAGAACAAATGCTTAAACTTTCAGGGGGAATAGATCGAGCAATAAAAGGATTAAGACAAGGGGCGCCATGGGATGAACTTACAACACTAGTGTTAGCCTTATGTGGTGTCAGGTCAGTAAATGCCAAAAATCTTAGAATATCTCTTCAGTGAATTTAAGTTCCGTCTTATGGGTGCAGTTGCATTGGAATTCATTCTAAGTAAATTTGGTCTTCTCTATTCTTTAGTTAAAAATTTATTTAATGCATCAAGGCGTTCTGGTGTACCAATGTCCCACCAGCTTTCAAGCCAAATCGAACCTGTTACTCCATGATGAGCAATTTCCTCAGCTAAAATATCTCGTAATGGAAACTTCTTTATAGATTCGTTGTGAGAACAAAAAATCTTGGGATCCAATATAGAAATTCCACTAAAAGTATAAGTGTCCCTTTGAGGCACTCGAAGACCAACTATATTTTGAGTATCTATAGTAAAATCTCCTTTAAAATTATGGTTAGGGTTAGGAATCAACACTAAGTGAGCACGAATTTTAGGATGTAATTTCTTATTTAAGAGCATATCTAATGGAAAATTAGACCATATATCACTATTAATTAGTAAAAAGGGTTCACTACCTAGTAACGGTAGAGCTTTCCTAATACCTCCGCCTGTATCTAATAATTCTGACTCCCTCGACCACTTTATATTCACCCCAAAAAATTTTCCATCGCCGAAATATGACTCAATTTGGTCACCTAACCAGCATGTATTTATCACTATTTCATTTATTCCGATTGAAGCTAGATTTTCAATATGATGCTGAAGCAAAGGTTTTTCTGCAACCTTAATAAGTGGTTTTGGAATGGTTGCCGTAATGGGGTCCAATCTTTTTCCACGACCAGCTGCCAAAATCATTGCTTTCATGACTTAAACCCTTCGTTACTTTTTAACTCAGAATCGCCGGCTTCTTCCCACGGCTCGTACCAAGATTGACTAAAAACCTTTGGAAGAATCTTGCATTCAAACCACGCTAAAAAGTTAGATAATTTTGGATATGGTGTTAGTTCCTCAATTATGTAGCGAATAACGAGTGGCAGATCCTTTAAATAACTATGCTTGCTGTCTCGCAAATGCAATCTTGAAAAAATACCAAGCACCTTAATATGTCGTTGAAGACCCATTAAATCCAACCAAGAAATAATTTCTTTATCAGAAGCTCTAGATGCGATGCCTAGTTTTTCGGCCCTTCGATAATAATCTAGAGATTTTTGTATTACCCAGTTTTTTGGCAACCTGATGTAGCAATCCCTATAAAGAGAAACTATATCGTAAGTCAGAGGTCCTATTACCGCATCCTGGTAATCAATCACACCAATAGAACTACCTGATAATCTCATTAGATTTCTTGAATGAAAGTCCCGATGAACAACTACTTGGGTTTGTTTCAATGCACTTTCTATGATGACTGAAAAAGCTTCATCAAGGAGCTTATTGTCGCTTTCCTCTAGATCAAATTTAATTAACCTCCTTAAAAACCATTCCCTAAATAAATCCATTTCAGCTAATAAGAGCTCTCTATTATATGATGGACACATCGATTCGTTTTTAGGGATTTGCTGGATTTTGATCAGCTCACTTTCTGCGGAAGCATAGAATTTTTTTGCATATTTACCAATAAATGACGATGCCAGTAAATCGTCTCCAAAATCCTCTAATAATAAAAATCCTGACGTATAATCAACAGCATGGACTATTGGCGCCCTTACATGATGTTTTCTAAAGCACTGCGATAACCTTACAAAAGAGGTATTATTTTCATTGGATGGCGGAGATAGAACAGCTATTAAGGTAGGTTTAGAGTTAATTCTAAAATATAGTCTAAAACCTGCATCACTATTTATCTGGGTAAGCAACATCGGTTCATCAAGCCTAGCGCAAGTAAACAAATGTTGCTGAATCCAATTTTCAAAAAGAACTAAATCTGTCATATTTGTAATTCAATAAAAAAAAGACTATAGATTCTACCTCAAACCCTCGCATGATGCTCCAGAATGAGTAAAATGTAACATTGATTAGATTACTAAAAGTTTATTCACACAAAAAACGGGCAAGCATGATGCAAAAAGGTATGAACCACATATGTGAGATTCCCTTTAGCGTATTACGCTCATCATGCTTATACATAGTATTTATCTCTTTTATTATCTTATTTTCACAACAATCGTTAGCAGAAACAACTAACACATATCTCCAGTGGGAGTGTGCAACAGGGGATGACGGAAAGTGGATTTGCTCACAACAGTCCGTACTAGGAAATGAATATCCAAGACCAAATAAAATTGAAACTTTTTCTGTCGCAGAAGAAGAGATTGAAAATGAGACAGTAACACAAGTCAAAAAAGCTAATAATCTTGATTGGATTGATGAAGAAGATCTTGCTTTGGAACAGCTTGCCTCGAGGACCTCTGGATGTTGTGGTGCTTACATTGAACCAGAACGCAACTATCCAGATTCAAACCTTGAGCCTGAGGATGCGCCATTAAGAGTTGCATCCGAATCTACAGAGCTCATTCAAGATAATGTTGCTTATCTAAAAGGTGATGTAAATATCACACAGGGTTATCGTCAAGCACGCAGTGATACAGCAACTGTGGACCAAATTAATAGAACTGTAGATTTAGAGGGTGATATAGAACTTAGGGAACCGGGCATATTACTCCGTGGAGACGCAGCATATATGAATATGGATTCCTTAGATGTCGAGATCAATAATGCGACATATTTATTACATGAATCTGGAGTCCGAGGCACAGCGCAGAATCTCCAGAGACCCGGTGGGGATATTTTCTATATTGATGATGGTGGTTATACTACCTGCGAACCTGGAAATAACGCCTGGCGTCTTGTAACCTCAAAACTGGAAGTGAACCCTGGAACAGGAATTGCTACCGGGAAGCATGTTCGCTTAGAGGTCAAAGATATCCCAGTTTTGTATGTGCCTTGGGTTAGATTTGCGATTGATGACAGAAGAACAAGTGGACTTCTGTTTCCTAGCTGGGAAAATAGTAAAGACAATGGATTAGATTTTTCGCAGCCAATATATCTAAATCTTGCGCCAAATTATGATGCGACTTTCACACCCCGATACATAGAAGAGCGTGGAGAAATGGCTGAACTAGAACTGCGACATCTCTCTAGAATATCCGAAACCATTTTTAGTGGGGCATTCCTTTCCAGTGATGATGGTGGTGGTGATGATATTAATTCTATTACGAAGAAAAAAATCCAAGAGGGAGAAGATAGATGGGTGGCTGATTTAAGGCATAGTGGATTTATTAGGGGTTGGAGCTCTAATCTAAATTATACAAGAGCAAGTGACGAAGACTACTTTCAAGATCTTGGTACCACAACCCTCGAGGTAATCAGCAAGTCTTATCTAAAGCAGAAAGGCACCGCCACAAAAAGAATTAAAAATTGGGACTTTCTTATTGAAGGCTCAGGATATCAAACACTTATCAAAGATGGATTAAATCAATACAAACTGCTCCCTAGAATTCAAGCTGATGGTGATTTTACTATTGGTAATTTCGAATTTAGTATGAATAATCAGTTTAGTGATTATGATCATAATGAAAAATCAAAAGTAACAGGTCGTAGGCTAAAATTGGATTATTCTGCTAGTTGGGATAGTTCTTGGGAGTGGGGCTACTTCCGCCCAACTCTAAAAATAAAACATCGAACATACGACTTAGATGATCCTGTATATGCTGGGGGTGACGATAGTCCATCAGTGACGGTTCCACTGGGGATTATAGATACAGGAATATATCTCGATAGAGCAACGACGTGGTTGAAAGGATATACACATACATTTGAACCAAGGCTCTATGTAGTAATAGCAAGTGACGAAGATCAAAGTGATTTACCAATATTCGACACAGGTGAGATGACTTTTGATTACGATATGCTATTTAGAGATGAGCAATTTAGTGGTGGTGATCGAATATCTGATACAAAACAAGTCTCTATAGGGATAACTACAGCCCTCATTGATGATGAAGACGGTATTGAAAGAATTAGTGCCAGTCTTGGACAAATTCATTACTTTGATGATCGAAATGTATCTTTGGGAACATCGGTGACTAAAGAGATGAAAAGAGATGATTCTCCTTATGCAGCAGAATTTCAAATGAGGCTCGGCGACAACTGGAGAGCTATTGCTGATGCACAGTACGATTCAGATGATAGTGAGCTTGATCGTGGGAGTTTTGGTCTCAGATACCGTGGACAAGGAAATCGTCTTCTAAACCTGAGTTATCGATTCAATAATAAAGATCCATTAATAATAAATGGCAAAAAGTACGACAACGATATTGAGCAAAGTGATTTTTCTGTTGCATATCCAATCACTAGGAGCTGGGATTTTGTAGCTCGTCATAATTATGATGTCACGAATACTAGGATTTTGGAGTCCTTTATTGGAGTGCAGTATGAAAGTTGCTGTGTTCGAGTTAGCTTGTTGGGACGTAAATTTATTGATCGAGATGATCTAGAATCGCTACCTATGGATAAATTGGAGGAAGATAATGGTATATTTCTTTCTTTCCAAATTAAGGGTATAGCAGGTTTTGGATCTAAAATGGATCGAATAGTTCAGGACGGAATATCTGGTTATGAAATACCTGATAACTAATAAATTATGATAAAAGTAAACTTTTCACTGTTGTATATATTTATAGCGCACTTCTTTACTGCAATTTCCTTTTCACTGACTGCAGAAGAAATACTCATAGATGAGGTCGTAGCATCTGTGAATGATGAAGTTGTAATGAGAAGCGAACTAGAAGAAAGGGCTTTGGAGGTAATCGGAAGACTGCAAGCAAGCAACACTAAAGCGCCGCCAGAAGAGGAGATTCTATCCCAGGTTTTAGACCGCCTAATTATTGAGAGAATTCAACTTTTAAAGGCTAAGCAGGCTGGAATAAGGTATTCTGATGAAGAGGTCAACAATGCAATAAGTGCGACTGCGCAACGCCAAGGTAAAACTTTACAAGATCTTTTAGATGATGCACAAAAGGGTGGGATAAGCCCATCAATTTTCCGACAAAAAGTAAGGGAGCAACTGCTAATTAGTCGTGTTCAAGAAGGGAATATGAATAAAAGAGTGTCTATCAGCGAACAAGCTATAGACAATTTTCTCAATACTGAAGCAGGTCGCTCCTGGGCAACGCCTGATGTAAACCTGGGACATATTATGCTACCTGTTTCATCTAATAGTTCTGAGGAAGCGACATCCAAAGTCAAAGAGGCGATTCTAGATATATATTTTCAAATAAAAAATAATCAAGACTTCAGGGGTTTAGCCATTGCCAGATCAAAAGGAAGAGAGGCAAAAAAAGGTGGTGATATGGGTTGGAAAAAAGCGGATCAACTGCCTGAAATTTTTATGCAAGCAATTGAGAATATATCTCCAGGTCAAATTACGGAACCAATTAAAAGTGACGCTGGATTTCATATCCTCAAGCTCTATAGCCGAAGAGGCGGGATTTCAGAAAATTTGGTCCAGCAGCATAATGTGCAGCATATTTTATTAATTCCAAACGAAGTAAGAGATAAAACTCAGACACTAGAAGCAATAAATAAAATTAGGGTTAAGATATTAAATGGAGAAAAATTTACTGAAAACGCTAAATTGTATTCTGAGGATATTGGTACATCATTATCAGGTGGTTCTCTTGGTTGGTCAGTCCCAGGACAATTCCAGCCTAAATTTGAGGAGATAATGGCTACTGTTAATATAGGTGTCGTCAGTGAGGCTTTTGAGACTACCTACGGTTGGCATATATTGCAGGTAACAGAGCGTCGCGAGCAAGATTTTAGTGACGATATTAAGCGCTCTCAAGCAAGAAATACTCTAAAACAGAAAAGGTTTAAAGAGGAACTAGAAATCTGGCTAAAAGAGATACGAGACGAGGCTTTTATAGATATTAAATTGTGATTAGAATAGCCGTTACTCCAGGGGAGCCATCTGGTATAGGGCCAGATTTACTGATACAGCTTTCACAAAAACCACTTGATTTTGAATTGGTAGCTTACGCTGATCCAACACTTCTGATATCGAGGGCTAAAGATTTAGGTCTACCGCTAAAAATTAGATTGTATGACCAATCTAAGCCCACAGCCTTAGGAGAATTTGAGCTATCAGTTAAACCTATTATTTTGAAATCTCCAGTTGTTCCGGGTATCTTAAATTCGGATAATTCTGGGTATGTATTGGAGGCACTTTCTGCAGCAATTACTGACTGCCAAAAAAAATACTGCCAAGCGCTTGTAACAGGGCCTATTCATAAAGGTATTATAAATTCTTCAGGTGTAAAATTTACGGGTCATACTGAATTTTTGGCTGATAAAACCTCTACAAAAAAAGTTGTGATGATGCTTGCCACAAAGGGTCTCAAGGTTGCGCTTGTGACGACACATTTGCCCCTATCTGAAGTACCAAAACATATTACAAAAGATTCGTTAAAAGAAACCATTTATATTCTTAATAGTGATCTTGAGAAAAGATTCGGTATTAGGCGCCCTAGAATATTAGTTTGTGGGCTGAATCCCCATGCAGGTGAAGATGGTTACTTAGGTATGGAGGAAATAGATATCATCAAGCCTTGTTTGAATGAGCTAAAAAATGAGGGAATTTTGCTTGAAGGGCCATTGCCAGCTGATACAATTTTTACACCTAAATACCTAAATAACTGTGATGCAATTTTGGCGATGTATCATGACCAAGGACTTCCAGTGATAAAATATAAAGGCTTCAGTAGTGCGGTAAATATAACCCTCGGGTTACCAATTATACGAACGTCTGTCGATCATGGTACAGCTCTTGAGTTGGCTGGAACAAATATGGGCAATATAGGAAGTCTTGTAACTGCTATCGAATATGCAAAAAAAATGATAAGTCATGATATATGAACGATTCTAATTGGCTACCAGTCCATAAAGCGCGAAAACGTTTTGGTCAAAATTTTTTAGTCGATTCTGATGTCATTAATTTAATAATTAATGCAATCCAGCCAAAAAAAGAAGACAATTTAATAGAAATTGGAGCAGGAAAAGGCGCTATAACAGAAGCAATTTTAGATAATTGTCCAAGTTTAAAGATTATAGAGCTAGATAGGGACCTTGTACTTATTTTAAAGAACAAATTTAAAAATTATGATAAATGTAAAATACAACAGGGCGACGCCTTGAAGGTAGATTTTAGAAAATTTTTTTCCACTGGGTTTCCTTTACGTATTATCGGTAATTTACCATACAATATAACCACCCCGCTTTTATTTCATTTATTGGAATTTCATGAGTGTATTTCTGACATGCATTTTATGTTACAAAAAGAGGTGGTAGATCGGATTAGTGCATCACCTGGTAATAAGAATTACGGGAGATTGAGTGTTATGATCCAATACTATTGCAATGTGTGTCCTCTTTTTTTAGTGCCACCGTCAGCTTTTTCCCCCTCTCCAAAAGTTGATTCAATGATAGTCTTACTATGTCCATATAAAGAAATACCTCATGTTGCAGAAAATCTAAAATTCTTTTCTAAATTAGTTAGAATATGTTTTCAGCAGCGAAGAAAAACTATACGTAACTCAATTAAACTTCTTCTTTCTGAGAAGAACATAGAAAAACTGAGTATTGACTTGACCTTGCGTCCAGAACAACTCAACGTTGCTCAATTTGTCAATCTTAGTAATCAAATAGGTTTGCTATTATGATTAATATAGATGTGTATATAACATCAAATTATTCACCAGAATATTCAAATCCGGAGAGTAAGAAATTTTCTTTTGTGTATCACGTAGGCATAAAGAATAATGAATATTACCCTGTACAGTTGATAAGTCGCCATTGGGTTATTACAGACGGTGATTCTCAAGTTAAAGAAGTCAAGGGACCTGGGGTTGTTGGAAAACAACCAATTATTGCTCCGGGAGAGCTATACAAATACTCGAGTAGTGTAGCAATAGGTACCGAAGTAGGAACAATGGGTGGATGTTATAAAATGATTGATGACTCAGGGATCGAATTTGATACTAAAATCCCAGTATTACTGCTGTCAATGCCCGGGGCTATACATTGACCGATTATGCTATAGGTGATATTCAGGGTTGCCTTGAGCCATTGCAGTACCTGCTTGAGAAAGTGTCATTTAATCCAGAAAAAGATATGCTTTGGTCTGTAGGGGATGTCGTAAATCGAGGCCCGGAATCCTTAGAAACACTTCGTTTTTGTTATAAACTAGGAAGTAGTTTTCGTATGGTCCTTGGCAATCATGATTTGCATTTACTTGCTGTGGCTAGCGGGAAAAAAAAAGTGAGCCGAAGTGATACTTTAGGAGAAATACTTAACGCTCCAGACAAAGATGAGCTTTTATGTTGGCTTCAAAAACAACCGCTAATAATAAATGAGAAGGACTATGTTTTTGTTCATGCGGGTATACCGCCCCAATGGTCACTAAAAAAGGCCTTAGAGTCGGGAAAAGAGCTAAGTACTATTTTGCAGTGCGGTATTCGATCAGACCAGTTCTTCGACTCGATGTATGGGAATCATCCTAATATATGGAGAGATAACCTAGCTGGGCCAGAGAAATGGAGGCTTATTGCAAACTACTTTACCCGTATGCGTTTTTGTTCTTCATCAGGACGATTAGAACTTGAATCTAAGGATCCTAAAGCTCCACCAAAAGGATTTCTACCTTGGTTTGATCATGAAGGTTCCATTAATGACAATGTGAAAATTATTTTTGGTCATTGGGCGGCACTTAGGGGTCAGATTAACAAAAAAAATTTATACCCATTAGATACTGGTTATCTTTGGGGAGGAAAAATGCGGTTAATGAATATAGATACAAAAGAATTTTTTCATTGTAGCCATAAATAAATTAATATAGCTGTTTTACAATCGGTGAAGTTGATCTTCAGAGATTTTCTATTAATGATAAAAAATGTATCTAAATTTTTCACGAGAATCCTTGAGCGATGGCTGCCAGATGCGTTCATTATAGCTATTACAATCACTTTTATAGTTCTTTTAATTGGAGTTCTCGTACAAGATCATTCACCAACGAAAATGGTTAGATTATGGGGTAATGGTGTCTGGGATTTATTAATATTTTCCATGCAAGTTACTATTACACTTTTTACGGGCAGTGTTTTAGCACAAACGAATGTTGTTAAAAAAGGACTAAAATCAATAGCAGCAATTGCCAAAAGCCCCAATCAAGCAATTATATTAATGACTATGATAGCCTTAATCTGTTGTTGGATAAGCTGGGGGTTTGGACTCATAGCCAGCGCATTAATGGCTCGCGAAATAGCTTATCAGGTTAAGGGTGTTCATTATCCACTTCTAGTTGCCTCAGCATATTCTGGAATGCTTGTTTGGCATGCAGGGCTTTCAGGATCAATACCTCTTAAAATTGCTGCCACAAACAATGATCAACTTAGCGCTTTGTTAGATGGTAATATTATTCCTTTATCAGAAACTATTTTCAGCTGGGAATCTCTTGCTGTTTGTCTAGTTCTCTTCATCACACTACCTATAATCAATAAACTAATGATGCCTTCGCCATCAGAGGTTATCGAAATCAATCTAGACAAGCTTCCTATAGATTTAGATTTAACCTCAGATGATTCGACTCCAGCTCAGTATATCGAAAACCATCGTTTTCCTACTTTATTTTTAGGGCTACTAGGCGCCTATTATTTGATAGATTATATTATTAAAGGCGAGCCAGTCGGACTAAATACTATTAATTTTGTATTTTTAGTAGCTGGACTTTTGTTGCATCGTTCAGCTGCTTCATATTTAGCTGCTCTCGGTGAAGCAGTGAAAGGGTTGTCTGGAATCGTACTTCAGTTCCCATTATATGCAGGTATTATGGGAATGATGATTGGCTCTGGCCTTGCTGCCTCTATGTCAGAATGGTTTGTTAGTATATCGAATGCTGATACCTTCACACTACTAACCTTCCTAAGTGCAGGAATAGTAAACGTTTTTGTTCCCTCCGGTGGAGGGCAGTGGGCTGTCCAAGCTCCTATTGTTATTCCTGCTGCTGAGTCGTTGGGAGTTCCATTAAATAAAGCAGCTATGGCTGTAGCATTTGGTGATGCATGGACTAACATGATTCAGCCTCTATGGGCTTTACCACTTCTAGGTATAGCAGGACTGAAGATCAAGGATATAATGGGTTACTGCACAGTAGCATTAATCTGGTCAGGAATAGTATTTACACTAAGTATGTTATTATTATTTTAAGTTGATTTGAATAAGAGCAAGTAATTTTATATATGAAAAAAAATTTATTATACGTACTTTTTTTAATCTACAGTCTACCAATTAATGCAGGTATGATTAGTTTTTTGAATGATGAAGATGGTCATACAAATTGGCAGCATTTAGCTAACTGGTCTGGGGGTATATTTATTATTCTCCTCTCAGTTACTGGAATTATGCTTTTTTTAAGCCGTAGACAAGCTCACCAGTCTAATATTGCTCTAAAGGAAATACGGACACAGCTGGAAAAAAGAGTCCTGGAGAGAACAGCTACTCTGGATCAATACAACCAGCTACTTAAAGACTCTAATAGGCTCTTAGAGGGTGAGATAACACAGCATAAAACGACTACAGAGCGTTTACGTTCATCTGAAACTTATATAGCTGATATTCTTAGCTCAATGCCTCTAATGCTCATCAGCTTAAATAAACATGGCAAGATAACGCGATGGAATCAAAAAACGGAGTCTATTACGGGAATTAGTTCTGCCCAAGCACTAGGAAAAGATCTCTGGGAAACCTATCCAGCAATAACTGTAACACCAACACAAATTGATCATGTTCAATCCCAGAATCAAGCTGAAACAATCAAACATAGTCAGCGAGGACAATATCACTTCGATATAACTATTTATCCTTTAAGAGAACAGGAAGAAACCGGTGTCGTGATACTTATAGATGATGTCACAGAAAATATACTTACTGCTAACATGTTAGTTCAGCGTGATAAGATGTCGTCTATGGGTGAACTAGCTTCCACCATGGCACATGACATAAATTTCCCGCTGGAGTGTATTATCAAAGACTTAAGCAGTAGCTTAGTCAAATTAGAAGACTCAAAGTTGAAAAATGTTAAGGAAATTCAAAACAAACTTACAGAGGCTAGCCAAAGAGGGCAGCAAGTAAGCGCTATAATTAATAATCTTTTAGACTTCTCTGTAAGCCGAGGAGGAAAAAAACAATTTTGCAGTATAACCGAACTTATTAACGAAACCATTGATTTAGCAAAAAAGGTTATAACCTCCCCATCTGGTTTAAAGTTTGCTGATATAAAAATTGAATGCGAATTTGAAAAAAATATTCCTCAAATACCCTTATTTTCTTCGGAAATAAAACAAGTGATATTAAGCTTATTTAGGCATTCCTGTTACGCCATAAGCGAAGTTAAAGCTCATAAAGCTGAGCCATTAATTAGAATAAAAATTATGGAATGCTATGAGGCGCTGTGGTTTAAAATACAGCATAACGGGTTAGGAGTAAGTAAAGATGAGCAACAGTTTATTTTTGAGCCATTTTTTACAAATCAATCAACACACTCAAATTATGATTCTGCAAAACGCTTGTCTTTTTCATATTTCATTATTACAGAACAACATCGTGGCCAGCTAGCTATAACATCGGATATAGAAGTTGGAACTACGTTCCATATCCAACTTCCGCTTTCCTAAAAACATTACAAGTTAACCTTCCTCCTGGTCTTCTTCAATTTCTGTTGCCTCGACCTCAGGTCGATCCAAAAGCCCAACATAGGCCATTGGAGCAGCGTCTCCAGATCGAAATCCACACTTTAAAATACTGATATATCCACCTGGTCGATTTTGATATCTAGGTCCAAGCTCTGTAAACAATTTTCCAACAGCGGCTTTATCCTGAATCCGGCTAAATGCCAATCTACGATTAGCGACACTATCAACTTTTGCTAAAGTAATCAAAGGCTCAGCGATCTTTCGCAACTCTTTTGCTTTTGGTAAAGTTGTTTTTATAAATTCATGTTCCACTAACGAAGTCACCATATTACGAAACATGGCTCTTCGATGTGTTCCTGTTCGACTCAGTTTTCTACCGCTTTTGCGATGACGCATTATTATGTTTCCTTAAAAATTTGCTATCTCAGCAATAAATTTTAACTTTAAATTAAATAGTTAATAGAAATCTAAAGAATCTAGTCCTCTTCAGTTTCGGTACGTATACTTGCAGGTGGCCAATTTTCAATTTTTTGGCCTAATAACAAATCTCTCGAAGCTAATACGTCCTTAATTTCAGTTAAGGATTTTTTTCCCAAATTAGGGGTTTTCAATAGCTCAACTTCAAGTCTTTGAACTAGATCACCAATATAGTGGATATTCTCAGCTTTTAAGCAATTAGCGGAACGAACTGTTAATTCAAGATCATCTACTGGACGAAGCAAGATAGGATCAATTAAATCTTCCTCTTCTTCAGGAGCAGCTGCACTCTCACTTTTTAGGTCTACAAATACAGCGAGTTGTTGTTGCAGAATCGTAGCAGCACGACGAATAGACTCTTCTGGATCGATTGTTCCATCTGTTTCTATATCTAACACTAACTTATCTAAATCAGTGCGCTGTTCGACACGAGCATTTTCAACAACATAAGATACTCGTCTTACTGGTGTAAATGTTGCATCCAATGGTAGACGTCCAATAGATCGTTCTTCATCAGAATCATTCGAGCGCAAATTTGATGGCTGGTACCCTCTGCCCTTTACGACATGAAGTTTCATATTAAGTTTGGCGCTGCCTGTTATATTGGCAATTACATGTTCTGGGTTAGTAATCTCGCACGTGCTATCTAACTCTATATCACCAGCAGTTACAGCACCCTTACCTTTTTTCGTAAGAGTTAAAGTTACCTCGTCCTTTTCATGCAGTATTATGGCAACCCCTTTCAAGTTAAGAAGAATTTCAATGACATCCTCTTGAACTCCCTCTAGAGAACTATATTCATGAAGTACGCCATCAATTTCTACCTCCACGATGGCGGAACCAGCCATTGAAGATAATAGTATACGACGTAAGGCATTACCTAACGTGTGACCGAAGCCTCGCTCTAATGGCTCTAGGATGACTTTAGATTGTGTAATGCTTAATTCAGTGACATCTATGGTGCGTGGTGTCAAGAATTCATTTACTGATGTATGCATATGCCTATCTGCCTCATATCGAATAACTACTATTAACCCTACTTTGAGTAAAGTTCTACGATTAAATTTTCGTTGATCTCAGCAGGAAGTTCACTGCGATCAGGATAACGTTTGAAGGTGCCTGCCATTGCGTTAGCATCAACCTCTATCCAGTCAACACTACTTCTCTGCGATGATATTTGAAGTGCTGCTTGGATACGGAGCTGTTTTTTTGATTTTTCACGAATACTTATGATGTCATTCTCTAAAACTCTATATGAAGCAATATTAACTTTTTTTCCATTAACTAAGATTGCGTTATGCGCTACTAGCTGTCTTGATTCAGATCGAGTTGAACCAAATCCCATACGATAAACAACATTGTCTAGGCGTTGCTCAAGAAGCCTCAAAAGTGTTTCACCTGTAGCTCCTTTGATGACCGCTGCTTCTTTGTAATAGTTTCGAAATTGTTTCTCAAGAATTCCATATGTACGTCGTACTTTTTGTTTTTCTCGCAACTGTACCCCATAGTCTGAAAGACGACCACGTCGCGCACCATGTTGACCAGGGACACTATCGGCGCGACATTTCGACTCTAATGGCCTAATACCACTTTTTAAGAAAAGATCTGTGCCTTCTCTGCGAGAAAGCTTACATGTGGGTCCTAAATATCTTGCCATATCATTGCTATCCTAGTTATACACGACGTTTTTTTGGCGGACGACAACCATTATGTGGAATAGGTGTTACGTCGGTAATATTTGTAATTTTATAACCTGCATTATTGAGAGCACGCACAGCTGATTCTCTTCCTGGGCCAGGTCCCTTAACTTGAACATCAAGATTTTTTAAACCAAATTCTTGGGCAGCCTCGCTAGCTCTTTCTGCAGCAACTTGTGCAGCAAAAGGGGTGCTTTTTCGAGATCCCCTAAAGCCAGAACCACCTGATGTTGCCCAACTTAATGTATTTCCTTGTCGATCAGTAATCGTAACGATAGTATTATTAAATGAGGCATGAATATGAGCTATGCCATCCACTACTGTTTTCTTTACCTTTTTTCGGGTAGTTTTTTTCTCTGGATTTGCCATACTTATATTTTCCTATCGCTTAATTGGCTTACGCGGACCTTTACGGGTACGGGCATTAGTCTTTGTGCGCTGCCCACGCAAAGGTAAGCCACGACGATGACGGAGACCTCGGTAACAACCAAGATCCATCAACCGTTTGATGTTCATGCTGATTTCTCTTCGCAAATCACCTTCAACAGAAAGCTCTCCAACAGCACCTCGAACAGAATCTATTTCTTTTTCACTTAAATCGGAAATTTTTACTTTTTCATCAATACCAGCACTAGCACATATAGCTTTAGCAGCACTCCGACCAACTCCAAAAACATATGTGAGAGAAATCACTGCATGCTTGTTATCGGGTATATTGACACCGGCAATTCGGGCCATTTGTTCACTCCACTTTAATTTACGTTTTAACTATAATCAATAAACTCCATTTGAGGAGTGCCCCATAAAAAAAAGGGGGCAAGAGGATAGCTTTGCTTGTAATAAAAATCAATAACTCTCTTATATTTAACCTTGACGCTGTTTATGGCGCGGCTCGACACTACAAATAACTCGTAACACGTTTTTGCGTTTAATTACTTTGCAGTTACGACATATTTTTTTAACTGACGCACGCACTTTCATAATAAATCCTCTGACCAAATCAACGGCTTTTGCCACCATATCCCTTAAGATTAGACTTCTTCATTAAGGAAGAGTACTGATTTGACATCAAATGAGATTGCACTTGAGACATAAAGTCCATCGTTACAACTACCGCAATCAACAAAGATGTCCCTCCAAGATAAAATGGAACATTTAAGTATACATTCAGAAACTGAGGTAGAAGGCATACTGCAGTCATATATAAACCACCCACCAAAGTTAATCTTGTCATTACCCCATCAATATATTTCGCTGTTTGTTCACCAGGCCTTATACCCGGCAAAAATCCATTACCACGTTTTAAATTGTCTGACATATCACGAGGATTAAACATTAATGCTGAGTAAAAAAAACAAAAGAAAATAATTAATCCAGAAAATAAAAGTATATGCAATGGTTGACCTGGACCTATAAAAAGCGCTACTTCTTGTAGCCAATCTGCTGAACCAGCACCCTGTCCAAACCACTGCGCAATTGACGCGGGAAATAACAATAAGCTACTTGCAAAAATCGCTGGTATAACTCCAGCCATATTTACTTTTAGCGGGAGATGGCTAGCTTGCGCAGGACCCTTACCTGGTTGACGTTGTGCATAATTTACTGTTATTCGTCGCTGACCACGTTCAATGAATACAACAAAATATACTACTGCGACTGCAAGAATAGCGACTAACAATAAAGCCAAGACATGAAGCTCACCTTGACGAGATGACTCTAGTGCCTGTCCAATAGCTGATGGAATACCTGCTACAATACCGGCAAATATCAACATAGATATTCCGTTACCAATTCCTCTCTCTGTGATTTGCTCTCCTAACCACATTAGAAATACAGCCCCAGTAACCAGAGAGACTACTGCAATAAAATGAAAACTGAAATCAACAGAATAAGCCAGCCCTTGACCAGCCAGGCCCACTGACATACCTATTGCCTGAAGAGTAGCTAATAGGACTGTACCATACCGAGTATATTGATTTATGGTTCGCCGACCAGATTCGCCTTCTTTTTTTAATTGTTCTAGTTGGGGAACTACAGCTGACATTAACTGCATTATTATAGAAGCTGATATATATGGCATAATACCTAATGCTAAAATACTCATACGCTCAAGCGCACCTCCAGAAAACATGTTGAACATACCAACAATTGTTCCCTGATTTTGACTAAATAATTCAGAAAGACGATCTGGATCAATTCCAGGTACTGGTATATGAGTACCAATCCGGTATATTACAAGAGCTATAAACAAAAAACGTAGTCGAGCCCATAGCTCTCCCAAACCTTTTGAATTTCCTTGTTGAATACCGGCCTTAGTCATAGGATTACTCTTCTATTTTTCCACCAGCTGCTTTAATAGCAGCTATAGCGCCCTTGGTTGCACCGATTCCCTTTAAAGTAAGGGCTTTATTTAACTCCCCAGAAAGAAATATTTTCGCTCGAGATATATTGTTATTTATTAGGCCTGCTGTTCTTAAGGCATCAATATCGACAATACCTCCATCGATTAAATTCAACTCGCTCAAACGAATTTGCGAGGATACTCTTGATATTCTTGATGTAAACCCATACTTAGGTAAACGTTTTTGAAGTGGCATTTGTCCACCCTCGAAACCTGGGCGCACACGACCACCAGATCTTGATTTTTGACCCTTATGGCCACGACCAGCAGTTTTTCCTAAGCCGCTTCCAATTCCACGACCAACCCGTTTGGCTTCTTTATTTCTACCTGGTGCAGGACTTAGCGTATTAAGACGCATACTATTCCCCTTGAACCTTAACTAAATGGTTGACTGTATTTATCATACCTCGAACAGACGCGGTATCTTCTACTTCTACAGTATGATTGATTCTTCGCAGACCTAAACCTGCAACACAAGCCTTATGTGAAGCTATTCGGCCATTAATACTACGAATTTGAGTAACTTTTATTATTTTTGACTTTGTCATGTTAGCGATCAACCTTAATTCAAAATTTCTTCAATAGTTTTGCCGCGCTTTTCGGCAACAACTGCTGGAGAATTCATATGTTGTAATGCCTTAAATGTTGCTCTAACCACATTAACTGGATTAGTTGAGCCATAACATTTAGCTAAAACATTATGAACTCCTGCTATTTCTAGCACAGCTCTCATTGCTCCACCTGCAATTACCCCAGTACCCTCAGATGCAGGTTGCATATAAACTTTTGAAGCTCCATGATTTGCTTTTACCGCATACTGAATAGTAGTACCATTTAAGTCTATGTGGATCATATTTCTACGTGCAGCTTCCATAGCCTTCTGTATAGCTTGAGGTACTTCGCGAGCCTTACCTCTTCCGAAGCCTACTTTTCCATTACCATCACCCACTACAGTGAGTGCAGTAAAACCAAAAATACGTCCACCTTTCACAGTTTTTGCAACTCTATTTACCTGAACGAGCTTCTCTTGCAAGCCTTCATCAGATGCTTCTTTGCTTTTTTGATTTCTTGACATATCAATAAAATCCTTAGAATTTAAGACCAGCTTCACGTGCAGCATCAGCTAGAGCTTTAACACGACCATGATATTTATAACCACTACGATCAAATGCAACAGCGGATATGCCTGCTTTTTTTGCTCTCTCAGCAACGAGAAGACCCACACCCTTAGCCGCATCGACATTTCCTGTGCTACCAGTTCGTAGCTTTTTATCAAGTGTAGAAGCTGATGCCAATACATGGCCACCATCTGATGAAATAACCTGTGCATAAATATGTCTAGGTGTTCTATTTACACACAATCTATTTGACCCCAACTCCCTAATCTTGCTACGTGTTCGCCTAGCTCTACGCATGCGTGATTTTTTTTTGTCATTCATATCTATAACCTACTTTTTCTTAGCTTCTTTACGGCGTACATGTTCATCGGCATAACGGACACCTTTACCTTTATATGGTTCTGGTGGCCTAAATGCACGAATTTTTGCCGCTACTAAACCGAGTAATTGTTTATCTGCTGATTTAAGAGTTATATCTGTTTGACTCGGAACTTCAGCAGTAACACCTTCAGGCAGTGAAAAGTCAACAGGGTGAGAAAACCCTAAAGATAAACTTAGTTTTTTATTTTGAAGCTGGGCTCGATAGCCTACTCCAACTAATTGTAATTTTTTCTCAAAACCTTGTGTTACTCCAAAGACCATGTTGCTTACCAGAGCTCGGGTGGTTCCTGCCATAGCATCATCAGATTTACTGCTAGATTTAGAAGAAAAGGAGAGAATATTATCTTCTTTTTTTATCTCAATACCATTATGAATCGACATAGATAATGAGGTTTTGGAGCCTTTTACCAAAATTTTGTTTGTATCTATTTGAACCTCAACACCAGAGGGTATAGTTACGGGGTCATTTGCAATTCTAGACATTTCTATTATCTCTTAGAATACTGTACAGAGTATTTCACCACCAATACCGGCGGCACGAGCAGACCGATCAGTCATTACCCCTTTACTTGTGGACACAATGGCTACTCCTAGACCACCTCGAATAGAGGGGATTTCTGAAGATCCACAGTACTTGCGTAGTCCAGGGCGACTATAACGATCAATTTCTTCAATAACGGGTTTACCTTCAAAATATTTTAATTCTATTGCCAATTGCGGTTTGTTAACCGTTTCGATCTGAAAATTATTAATATATCCCTCATTTTTTAAAACTTCTGCTACTGCAGACTTAAGCTTAGAAGATGGCATAGTTACAACCTTTTTTTCTGCCATCTGTGCATTTCGTATGCGAGTTAACATATCTGCTACTGGATCTTGCATGCTCATCAGTTAATTCCTCAATTTTGGTTCTCTACCAACTAGCCTTTACTAAACCGGGCACATCACCACGCATCGCGGCTTCGCGAAGCTTCATCCTACATAAACCAAATTTACTATAAACTCCATGGGGTCTACCTGTTTGGCGACAACGATTTCTTCCACGACTAGGGCTTGCATTACGAGGCAATTTTTGCAACTTAACCTGAGCCTCCCAGCGTTCATCATCTGAGAGATTTGGATTAATAATCGCAGCCTTTAGTGCTTTACGTTTTTCAGCAAATTTTATTACAATTTTTGCGCGCTTCTTCTCACGCTGTATCATGGAAATCTTAGCCATTTTTTTACCTCAATCTTTGAGTGGGAAGTTAAAGGCTCTCATGAGAGCTCTTCCCTCATCATTATTACGAGCAGAGGTAGTAATTGTGATATCCATACCACGCATCGCGTCGACTTTATCGAAATCTATTTCAGGAAAAATAATTTGCTCCGTAATACCCATAGAGAAATTACCGTGTCCATCAAAAGCTTTAGGGCTAAATCCCCTAAAATCTCGTATTCTCGGAATAGCTATAGAGATCAATCTCTCTAAAAACTCGAACATACGCTCACTTCGGAGTGTTACTTTGCATCCTATAGGCCAACCCTCTCGGACCTTAAAACCAGCAATCGATTTTCTGGCTAAGGTAACGACCGGTTTTTGACCAGCAATTGAAGCCATTTCAGCAACTGCATGCTCTAATACTTTTTTGTCGCCTAGTGCTTCACCTACACCCATATTAAGTGTAATTTTAGTAATTTTGGGAACTTCCATCACATTCACTAAATTAAGCTCTTCTTTCAACTTAACAGCGATCTCTTTTTTATATACTTCGTTCAGCCTTGCCATGTTATTTTCCGGTCAAATTTAAGCATCAACTGCTTCGCCATTAGATTTGAAGACACGTATCTTTTTGTTATCTTCGAGAATTTTAAAGCCTATCCGATCACCTTTCTCTAAAGCAGAGTTAAAAATAGCCACATTAGACGCTTGTATCGGTGCTTCTTTTTCTATAATACCCCCAGTGATATTGGCCTGGGGATTAGGTTTTTGGTGTTTTTTAATAATATTTATGCCAGAAACCAGTAAACGACCGTCGGATTGAACCTTCAACACCTTTCCGCGCTTTCCTTTATCTTTTCCAACAGTAACGATTATTTCATCATCACGCTTTATTTTTGACATAATTTTTTCCAGTTACCAAATTACAATACTTCAGGTGCAAGAGAGATGATTTTCATAAAACGCTCATTTCTTAACTCGCGTGTCACAGGACCAAATATTCTTGTTCCTATAGGGGCTAATTGAGGATTTAGTAGAACTGCAGCATTATCATCAAATTTAATTACACTACCATCTGCACGACGTGTCCCTTTTCTGGTCCTCACAACTACCGCATCCATCACTTGGCCTTTTTTAACTTTGCCACGTGGTATAGCTTCTTTAATAGTTATTTTAATGACATCACCGATTCTAGCATAACGTCTGTGAGACCCGCCTAGGACCTTTATACACATAACACGACGTGCTCCACTATTATCTGCAACATCTAAATAACTTTCTGTTTGAATCATATTTTGTCCCCTAGCCAGTTAAATCTGGCTAACAACTTAAATCTCTAAACCACGCTCATCAATCTTCACCAAAGCCCAAGACTTAGTCTTAGAATAAGGTTTTGTTTCTATAATGGTTACAATATCACCATTACGGCATTCGTTATTTTCATCATGCGCATGAATTTTTGAAGATTTATTAAGTATCTTCCCATACAAAGGATGTTTTACACGACGTTCAACAAGAACTGTCACTGTTTTATCCATCTTGTCACTGACCACGCGACCAGACAAGGTACTAGATCTAGATGCAGTTTCAGTCATTAGAGTTACTCTCTTTCTCATTAAGTATAGTTTTAATGCGTGCAACATTTCTGCGCACACTTTTAATTTGATGACTCTGGCCTAACTGAGAAGTTGCAAGCTGCATACGCAATTTAAATTGGCGCTCTAGCTGTTCATTCATCTCTTGATTCAGCTCATCAATAGATTTTTTTCTTAATTCATCAGGTTTCATTACATCACCGACCTTTTTACGAAAGTTGTTTGGATTGGCAGTTTAGCTGCTCCCAAAGCAAATGCTTCTCGAGCTAATTCTTCAGATACGCCATCCATTTCATAGAGAAGTCTACCAGGCTGAATTTGCGCAACCCAGTATTCTACATTACCTTTACCTTTACCCATTCTGACCTCAAGAGGTTTATTAGTAATTGGTTTGTCGGGAAAAACTCTAATCCATATTTTACCACCACGTTTTATATGTCTTGTCATTGCTCGACGTGCAGCTTCTATCTGACGTGCGGTTAGTCGGCCACGACCCAGTGCTTTAAGACCAAATTCGCCAAAGCTAATTTTACTTCCACGTGAAGCAAGACCTCGGTTTCGACCGGTGTGTTGCTTACGAAATTTTGTACGTTTTGGTTGCAGCATCTCGCTTTACCCTTAACTCGCTATCTTAAATCTTAGTTATTGTGGCTGGCTCACAGCTGGAGTTTTATCTTCTTCAACCCCAAATATCTCACCCTTAAAAATCCACACCTTTACACCTATTATTCCGTAGGTAGTTGCTGCTTCTGCAGTGTTATAATCAATATCTGCTCTAAATGTATGTAGAGGAACTCGACCCTCACGAACCCATTCTGATCGTGCAATTTCTGCACCGCCAAGCCTACCACCAACTTGGATTTTTATACCTTTTGCACCTTGTCTCATAGCATTCTGAACAGCTCTCTTCGTGGCCCTACGAAACATAACACGACGCTCCAATTGCTGTGCTACACTCTGGGCTACAAGCAGTGCATCAAGATCAGGTTTACGAATTTCTTCTATATTGATATGAACTGGCACATCAACTTTAGACGATAATTTATTACGTAATCGTTCAGCTCCCTCTCCCTTTTTTCCTATTACAATTCCTGGTCTTGCGGTATGGATAGTAATTCGAGCTGTTTGTGCGGGTCGCTCAATATCTATTCGGCTGACAGACGCATTAGACAGTTCTTTTCTGAGAAATTCACGTAATGCAAGATCAGAATTTAATTTATTTGCATAGTCTTTTTGGCCTGCATACCATACGGATGTATGTTTTTTTACAATACCAAGTCGAATACCATTTGGATGTACTTTTTGTCCCATTAAACGGTCTCCCCGTCAGCAACTTTTACAGTTATATGGCAATGACGTTTTAAAATTCGATCAGCTCTACCTTTAGCACGGGGGCTAACACGTTTTAGTGTTGTACCCTCATCTACATAAATTTTAGATACAGAAAGCTCATCTACATCAGCACCTTCATTATGCTCGGCATTAGCAATTGCAGATAAGAGTATTTTTTTAATTATATCTGCACCTTTCTTATCACTAAATGTGAGAATATCTAAAGCAGCCTCAACAGGCTTTCCACGCACCTGATCAGCAACCAATCTGGCTTTTTGAGCCGACAGTTTAGTACCCCGTAATATAGCTGCTACTTCCACAGTCATTTACCCCTCATATACTTCTTAAACCTTAACTTTTCTGTCGGCTACATGCCCACGAAAAGTTCGCGTTGGCGCGAATTCACCCAATTTATGCCCGACCATTTCCTCATTAATCAAAACAGGGACATGCTGTCTTCCATTATGAACAGCTATAGTTAAGCCGACCATATCTGGACTTACCATTGAGCGACGTGACCAAGTTTTGATTGGTCGTCTATCATTTTTTTCTCTTGCCTCTTCGACTTTTTTCATCAAATGTAAGTCAAGAAAAGGGCCTTTTTTTAGAGAGCGTGACACAATATTTTCCTCATTCTCTTATATTATTTTTTAGTTCGTCTTCTCACAATCATACTGTCTGTACGCTTATTTTTTCGCGTTTTATATCCTTTTGTAGGCATACCCCATGGTGATACTGGATGACGACCACCTGAAGTACGACCTTCACCACCACCATGAGGATGATCAACTGGATTCATCACAACACCACGAACGGTTGGTCTAACTCCTCTCCAGCGAGTAGCGCCAGCCTTACCAAGTGAACGTAAATTATGCTCACTATTTGAGACTTCTCCTATTGTTGCGCGACAAGATATTGGAATTTTTCTCATTTCTCCACTCCGGAGCCTTAAAGTTGCATACTGGCCTTCTCTAGCTATTAATTGTGCTGATGTTCCAGCACTTCTTGCAATTTGGGCTCCTTTACCTGGTTTCATTTCTACGCAGTGGACAATTCCTCCAACAGGTATATTTTCAAGCGGTAAAGTATTTCCAGTTTTTATACTAGCGGTTACTCCTGATTCAACCTTATCACCAACCGCTAGATCTTTCGGAGCGATAATATAACGTCGCTCTCCATCCGCATAGCATAATAATGCTATATATGGGGTTCTATTGGGGTCATATTCTAATCGCTCGACTGTAGCTGGTACTCCATCTTTATTACGCTTAAAATCTATCAAACGATAATGTCTTTTATGACCGCCACCTATATGTCTTGTAGTGATTCTACCATTATTATTTCGCCCTCCAGACTTTGATTGGCTTTCTAATAAAGGGGCATAAGGATCACCTTTATGTAAATTAGGATTTACAACACTAACTACATGTCTGCGGCCCGGGGACGTTGGTTTTCTCTTTATAACTGGCATTTTATTTTTCCCCTTCCTTATTCCACAGTAGCAAAATCAATTTCTTGACCTTGCTCCAAACGAACGTATGCTTTTTTCCAGTTAGATCTTTTTCCTAACCCGTACTTTGTTTGCTTTGTCTTTCCTTTCATGAGAGCAACAGATACACCGAGCACCTTAACGTCAAAAAGCTTCTCTACTGCTGCTTTTATTTCCAGTTTTGTAGCATCTTTAACAACTTTAAAGACTACCTGATTGGCTAAACTAGTTGAGGAAGTAGCTTTTTCTGTGAAATGAGGGCCAAGTAATACCTTGAAAATGCGTGTTTGGTTCATCCTAGCATCTCCTCAATTTTCTTCAGCGCAGTGATAGTCATTAATACTTTTTCGGAATGGATTAGGCTTACGGGATTAATTCCGACAGCATCGCTTACATCCACTTTGTGTAAATTTCTGGATGATAAATATAAATTTTCAGTAACCTCTTCAGTAACAATAAGTACATCTTGCTCTAATTTATAATCACCTAACTTATTTAGCAAAGTTTTTGTTTTTGGTTCACTGAGCTCAAAATCTTTGACTATAATTAATCGATCTTGACGAGCTAGCTCAGAAAGAATAGAGCGCATTGCTGCCCGATACATTTTTCTATTTACTTTCTGAGTATGATCTTGTGGTTTGGCTGCGAATGTAACACCACCTGAACGCCAAATTGGGCTTCGAATAGTTCCAGCTCTAGCGCGACCAGAACCTTTTTGATTCCATGGTTTTCTTCCGCCACCAGAAACTGAAGCACGATTTTTTTGAGCTCTAGTACCCTGACGAGCGCCAGCTAGATATGCTGTGACTGTCTGATGAACTAAATCTTGATTAAAGTCTTTACCAAAAGCTAGATCAGAGACCTCTATAGTTTCAGCCTTGCCTTTAGTTTTAGAAATGCTTAATTCCATCAACAATTACCTCAGCTCTTCTCAGCAAAACGAACAATGACATCACCACCCGGTGCACCTGGCACCGCCCCTTTGATAAGAAGTAAATTACGCTCGGAGTCAATACGAACAATTTCTAAATTTTGAGTAGTGACCTGTTCGTTGCCCATATGACCCGACATCTTCTTTCCTTTCCACACTCGTCCAGGAGTTTGACATTGGCCAGTAGACCCATGAGCACGATGAGATAGTGAGTTACCATGTGTGGCATCTTGCATCTGAAAATTCCAACGCTTTATAACACCGGCATATCCTTTTCCTTTCGAAATACCAGTAACATCAACTTTTTGACCAACAGAAAATTGATCAACTGCAATATTTTCTCCAACTTTTACTTCGGTAGAAGTATCGAGACGAAGCTCCCATATTCCGCGACCAGCTTCAACACCTGCCTTTGCGAAATGTCCGGCTTCAGACTTGCTAATACGAGAGGAACGACGAGTTCCGACGGTAACCTGCACAGCAGAGTATCCATCTATTTCATCAGTTTTGATTTGGGTGACACGATTAGGCTCGACTTCGACCACTGTTACAGGTATCGAAGCTCCTTTATCATTGAAAACACGTGTCATACCGCTTTTACGGCCGACAATACCAATAGTCATCTTTACAACCTCTTAGTGTACGGGGCTTTTACCCGCTATGGCCGCTTATTTCAGAGCGTTACACCCGCCTAACGATGGTTGGGCATGGGCTTATTTCTTTTTAAATGTTTGGATTAACCCAAACTAATTTGCACTTCAACACCTGCAGCTAAATCTAGTTTCATTAGGGCATCAACTGTTTTTTCAGTAGGTTCAACAATATCTAGTAATCTTTTGTGTGTACGAATTTCGTACTGATCGCGTGCATCTTTATTAACATGCGGCGAAGTTAAAATAGTAAAGCGTTCTTTTCGGGTCGGCAAAGGTATTGGTCCACGAATTTGTGCACCTGTGCGTTTTGCCGTTTCTACGATTTCTTGTGTCGAAGCATCAATCAATGCATGATCGAAAGCTTTGAGACGAATACGAATACGCTGATCCTTCATGGAACAAAACTCCAACTATGTAATAACTTTAAAAGAGCCTACAGATCCTTAATTTTTTGTCAGGACCCTGAAAAAAGAGGCGAGATTTTAAAGCTGTGGCCCGTTGGAGTCAAGCATAAAACCATCTTTATTTTTCATCCCTCATTTATCTCTGGTAAACATATTGATGATAAACAATTTTTTTGTATTTGTAGGTGATTTGTAAATGCCAGGCTTGTTTGCGTAAAAAGATTGAACTACTAGTTCAGCCGTCCACGATTTATTGAGGATAAGATTTTCATCTGGATGCTTCTAACTTAGAAAATTCTAGATGAGTTTTTTATAAAAAGAGCAAAATAACTGCCGAATATGGGTGAATTCCTTATTTTTTTAAACTTTTTACGACTTATTGAAAAATTTTTATCAAAAAATAGAAATAATTCTTGTATAATCACGCGCGATTTTTAGCCCATATAACTTTAACTGAGTATTATAATGACAGATTTATCAAACTATAGAAATATTGGAATTTTCGCCCATGTTGATGCGGGAAAGACAACAACGACTGAACGTATCCTAAAACTTACAGGGAAAATTCATAAAACAGGTGAAGTTCATGACGGAGCTGCAACAACAGACTTTATGACTCAAGAACAAGAGCGAGGTATTACTATTCAGTCTGCTGCCACTACTTGTTTTTGGAATGACCACCGCTTGAATATCATTGACACACCAGGTCATGTTGATTTTACAGTCGAAGTTTATCGATCACTTAAGGTTTTAGATGGTGGAGTAGGTGTATTTTGTGGTTCGGGTGGAGTTGAGCCTCAGTCTGAGACAAACTGGCGATATGCAAATGATTCTAAAGTTGCTAGGGTTATTTTCATCAACAAGCTAGACAGAATAGGTGCAGATTTTTTACGTGTAGTTGAGCAAATAAAGAAGGTCCTTGGTGCAAACCCACTAGTAATGACTCTACCTATTGGAGAAGAAGATGATTTCAGAGGAGTCGTTGATATATTAACAGAAAAAGCATATGTGTGGGACGACTCTGGCCTACCAGAGAATTTTAAAATAGAAGAGATACCAGCAGATATGATTGATCTTGTTGCCAAATATAGAGAACAATTAGTTGAAACTGCAGTTGAACAAGACGATGATCTAATGATGGCATATATGGAGGGTGAGGAAGTTTCTGTACAGGACCTAAAACGCTGTATCCGTAAGGGAACCATAGCGCTCGATTTTTTCCCAACTGTATGCGGGTCAGCATTTAAAAACAAAGGTGTCCAATTAGTTTTAGATTCTGTAATTGATTATTTGCCATGCCCTACAGATGTCGAACCTCAGCCGCTTACAGACGAGAAAGGTGAACCAAACGGTCAATCAGCGATCGTATCTAAAGAAGAGCCTTTCCGCGCACTAGCTTTCAAGATTATGGATGATCGTTTTGGAGCACTTACGTTTATCCGAATTTATTCAGGAATTCTAAATAAAGGGGCGTCTGTTTTAAATTCTTTCACAGGAAAAACTGAACGTATTGGAAGAATGGTCGAAATGCATGCAGACGACCGAAAAGAATTAGAGTCTGCACAAGCCGGAGATATAATTGCACTCGTAGGTTTAAAAAGTGTCAAAACAGGCCAAACATTATGTGACCCAAAACATGAATGCACACTCGAACCAATGATATTTCCAGAGCCTGTTATTTCAATTTCTGTTAAGCCAAAAGATAAAGGCGGCTCAGAAAAAATGGGGATAGCAATCGGGAAAATGGTTGCAGAAGATCCTACTTTTTGTGTCGAAACGGACGAAGACTCAGGAGAAACTATACTTAAAGGTATGGGTGAACTTCACTTAGATATTAAAGTTGATATATTGAAGAGAACCTACGCAGTAGAACTAGAGGTAGGAAAACCACAAGTTGCATATAGAGAGACTATCACTCAATCAATAGAAGATAGTTATACTCACAAGAAGCAATCTGGTGGATCGGGTCAGTTTGGCAAAATTGATTACCGCGTTAAGCCAGGACAAATAGGTTCTGGATTTCAATTTACATCCACAGTAGTTGGAGGAAACGTCCCTAAAGAATTTTTCCCTGCTATCGAAAAAGGTTTTAAAGGGATGATGGAAGAGGGTCCTCTTGCAGGATTTCCTGTCTTAGATATTGAGATAGAACTCTATGATGGTGGTTTCCATGCAGTAGATTCCTCTGCAATTGCTTTTGAAATTGCGGCAAAAGGAGCGTTTCGTCAGTCTATGCCTAAGGCAAAACCACAGCTTCTTGAACCAATAATGAAAGTTGATGTTTATAGTCCTGAAGATCATGTAGGTGATGTAATTGGAGATTTGAATAGACGTCGCGGAATGATCAAAGATCAGGAAAAGGGTGTTTCAGGAGTTAGGGTTAAGTCAGATGTTCCTCTAGCAGAAATGTTTGGTTATATTGGAACTCTTCGAACAATGACATCGGGTCGAGGTCAATTTTCAATGGAATTTTCACATTACTCGGCTTGTCCAAACAGTGTTTCTGAACAGGTTATACTTGAAACCAAGGAGAGGAAAGAGATGGAAGCTAAGTCTTGAAAAATCCAACTATAAAAAAAGCCTCTATAGTTGGATTCTTTATGGCTGTCTAAAAGTTATTTTTAGACAGCACCTGGTCAAGGATATTTTGACTAGCTTCAGAATAGTTGTTAAATTCCATTGTAAAAGTCGCTCGCCCTTGTGTGGCAGATCTAAGATGTGTTGCATAACCAAACATTTCACCAAGTGGAACCTCGGCATTTACCACTTTGCCCATACTAACGTCCTGCATGCCATGAATTACTCCTCTGCGGCGATTAAGATCTCCAACAACGTCCCCCATATTTTCTTCAGGGGTTATCACCTCAACTGTCATCATCGGCTCAAGTAGTACTGCTCCTCCATTTTCAGCTAGTTTTTTAGTTGCCATTGATCCTGCAATCTTAAATGCAAGCTCATTTGAATCTACATCATGGTATGATCCATCATATAAAGTTGCTTTTAACCCAAGCAACGGATACCCAGCTAAAATTCCGTTTTGCATTTGTTCGGTTATCCCTTTTTCGATTGCTGGGATGTATTCTTTAGGTACTGTTCCACCCACTATTTCATTAACAAACACTAACCCTTCTGCAGCTTCGTCGTTAGCTGGCTCAAACTTGATACAAACATGCCCATATTGACCACGACCGCCTGATTGACGAATAAACTTACCTTCGATTTTAATGGAGTTCCGGATTGCCTCACGGTAAGCAACCTGAGGTTTTCCTATATTAGCTTGCACACCAAACTCTCGGCGCATCCGTTCAACTAGAATATCCAGATGTAGCTCACCCATCCCAGACATAATAGTTTGGCCTGTTTCTTCATCTATACTTATACGAAAAGAGGGATCCTCTTGAGCAAGTTTTCCTAAAGCAACACCCATCTTTTCATGATCAGGTTGTGATCGCGGCTCAATAGCTACAGAGATAACTGGTTCAGGAAAATCCATTCGCTCTAAAATAATTTTATGCTTCTCCTCACAGAGTGTATCGCCAGTAGTTACGTCTTTAAGGCCAATAGCCGCAGCAATATCACCTGCACGGACTTCATTTATATCTTCTCGACTATTGGCATGCATTTGTACCATCCTACCAATACGCTCTTTTTTCATTTTTACGGAGTTATATATCGCATCTCCGCTTTTAAGTTTCCCGGAATATACCCTAAAAAAAGTTAATGTACCTACGAAAGGGTCAGTAGCTACCTTAAATGCAAGAGCTGCAAATGGGGCACTGTCATCTACCCGAAAAACGTCTAAAGGTAATTTTTTTTCAATAACATTATCTAAAGGCTTTATATCAAGAGGAGAGGGGAGATACTCAAGAATACCATCCAAAATTGCTTGAACTCCCTTATTTTTGAATGCTGAGCCTGCAAAAACAGGAAATATTTCGTTCGCTAAAGTTCTCTTTCGAATAGCAAGTTTTATCTCAGACTCTGAAAGTTTGATGCCATCAAGATACTTTTCCATCAGTCCATCGCTAGCTTCGACTGCTTCTTCAATAATCTTTTCACGCATAATGTTACAGTCATCGATAAGATGATCTGGGATTTTTTCATATTCAAATTTTACACCTTGGTCTTCTTTGTTCCAGAAGATGGCTTTCATCTTAATTAAATCTATCACACCGATAAAATCATCTTCAGCGCCTATGGTCATCTGCATAGGGATTGCTTTTGCACCTAATCTGGACTCTATATGCTCTATAGATTTATTAAAATCTGCTCCGGTACGATCCATTTTATTAACGAAGATTAAACGAGGAACCTTATATTTATCGGCTTGTCGCCAGACTGTCTCAGTTTGAGGCTGAACCCCAGAAGAACCGCAAATCACAACAACGGCTCCATCTAAAATTCTCAAACAACGCTCAACTTCGATTGTAAAATCAACATGTCCAGGAGTATCAATAATGTTAATATGGTGTTGGTCTAATTGCTGCTGCATTCCTTTCCAAAAACAAGTTGTAGCAGCAGATGTTATAGTGATACCTCTCTCTTGTTCTTGCTCCATCCAATCCATAACAGATGCACCATCATGTACCTCTCCAATTTTATGAGAAACTCCAGTATAAAAAAGTATTCTCTCAGTTGTTGTAGTTTTTCCCGCATCTACATGAGCACAAATACCAATATTACGATAACGTTCGATAGGGGTTTTTCGAGGCGACATAATTTTACTCAAAGCAATTAAATGAAAAGGGAATTAAATATTAGTCAAAATTAAAAACCAAAAAGGCAGCCATGAATAGCTACCTTTTGATGTTAGCATAAAATCTCAATATAACTATCAGAAGCGGAAGTGCGAGAATGCTTTGTTTGCATCAGCCATCCGGTGAACATCTTCGCGTTTTTTGACTGCTCCACCTTTACTTTGTTGTGCATCAATGATTTCTCCAGCTAACCGCTGAGCCATGGATTTTTCTCCCCTCTTTCTGGAGAAATCTACCATCCAACGCATTGCTAAAGCATTTCTTCTAGAAGGACGAACTTCTACAGGGACCTGGTAGGTTGCACCGCCAACACGACGGGCTTTCACTTCAACAGATGGTGCGATTTTTTCTAATGCGGTCTCAAAAGCAATCAAGGGATCCTCTTTCAGGCGCTCTTGAACTATATCAAGTGCTCCATAAACAATACTTTCAGCAACAGCTTTTTTTCCACTAACCATCACATGATTCATGAACTTAGCTAATGTAATATTTCCAAATTTTGGATCCGGTAATATTTCACGTTTTGCAGCAACTCTTCTTCTTGGCATATAACTCACTCTTTTTTCAGGGTTATCTGGGATATATTGTTAGATATACCCAGCCTTACTAATTATTGATCTCTATTTTTTAAACTAAACTAATATTATTTTTTAGGGCGCTTGGTCCCGTATTTTGAACGGCTTTGCGTACGATTAGCAACACCAGAAGTATCTAGCGCCCCTCGTATGGTATGATATCGCACACCAGGTAAATCCTTTACACGTCCACCTCTTATCAATACAACACTGTGTTCTTGAAGGTTATGTCCCTCACCACCAATATATGAGCTAACTTCATAACCATTTGTTAATCGAACACGACAAACTTTACGGAGTGCTGAGTTTGGTTTTTTAGGAGTCGTGGTGTACACCCTTGTACAAACACCTCTTCTTTGCGGGCAAGCATCTAATGCCGGCACACCAGATTTAATTATTCTAGTTTTTCTAGGCTTACGAACCAGTTGGTTAATCGTTGCCATTAAATTAGCTCCAAATAAAAGGTCTTTCCCTAAGACCATACTTTTAAATTCAGTCTGATAAACAGACCATTTTTAAGATGAGGCAGTCTAAAGATACTGGCGACTCTAGTCAAGAGTCGCGATAGGCTTAAATGAAATATTTAACCTCTATCACTCACTCTCACTTGTACTTAAAGCCTCACTTAATGCTGCTTCAATATCAACTGCGCTAACTGCTATTTCTGATTCTTTTTCTTTTGCCTCCCGGCGCTTACGGTGATATGTTAATCCAGTCCCTGCAGGAATCAATCGACCAACTACTACGTTCTCTTTTAAGCCTCTCAGATAGTCTGCTTTACCTGTTACTGAAGCCTCTGTGAGAACACGTGTTGTTTCTTGAAATGAGGCCGCAGATATAAAGCTCTCTGTCGCAAGCGAGGCCTTAGTTATACCAAGAAGAAGGCGCTCAAATTTAGCAGGTCTTTTCTTCTCAAGCACTAATTTTTCGTTCTCTTCTAGGACTGCTGTATATTCAATCTGCTCTCCTTTAACGAAAGAAGAGTCGCCCATATCTGTAATTTCGGCTTTCCGTAACATCTGGCGACAAATCACCTCAATATGCTTATCGTTTATTTTGACACCCTGCAAACGATAAACTTCTTGTATTTCATTAACGATATATTCTGCCAAAGAGTCGACGCCCTGCAAACGCAAAATATCATGAGAATTTTCTGGGCCATCAGCAATAACTTCACCTTTGGTTACATTTTCACCCTCAAATACTCCCAATTGATGCCACTTAGGTATAAGAAGCTCATAATGATCACTTCCGTCAGGCAACAGTTTCCCATTAGGAGGAGTGATGACTAAACGGCGTTTTCCTTTTGTTTCCTTACCAAAAGTAACAGTACCTGATATTTCAGCTAGTATAGCTGGGTCTTTTGGTCGTCTTGCTTCAAAAAGATCGGCAACACGAGGAAGTCCCCCAGTAATATCACGGGTTTTTGACCCTTCTTGTGGAATACGTGCAACAATATCGCCAGCTCCAACATGGCTATTATCAGTGATACTCAGTATTGCATTTGGTGGCAACATATAGTGAGCAGGAACAGTTGAATTGGCAAAAGTTAGTTCTTTACCGTCGTCATCAAGCAAGGTAACCATAGGCTTGATATCTTTCCCTGCTGAAGGGCGTTCGTTTGGATCAATAACTGCAATACTTGATAAACCTGTCATTTCATCTGTTTGAGTTCGGATGCTAAGACCTTCTTCCATACCAGAAAATGCAACTTGACCCGCGACTTCAGTTATTATGGGATGAGTGTGGGGATCCCAAGCTGCTACAATATCTCCGGCAGCCACAATTGAACCCTCTTTAACGCTTATAACTGCCCCATAAGGCAACTTGTAACGTTCACGTTCACGTCCATTTTCATCAGCAAGCGCAAGACCTCCAGAGCGAGATACTGCAACGAGCTCTCCATTTTCTCGTTCCGCTACTTTGATGTTAATAAAGCGAATTTTCCCTCCCGTCTTGACCTGAATACTGTCTGCAGCAGATGCACGTGAAGCAGCGCCTCCAATGTGAAAGGTTCGCATAGTTAATTGTGTGCCCGGTTCACCAATGGACTGAGCAGCGACGACGCCAACCGCTTCTCCAGAGTTAATTCGATGTCCTCTTGCCAAATCTCTTCCATAACACTGTGAGCATATACCATGACGAGTCTCACACGTAATTGGAGAGCGCACTTTTAGCTCATCTATCCCAAGCATTTCTATTTGTTCTACACACTTTTCATCAATCATATGGCCAGCTTTTAACACAACTTTTCTAGCGCCAGGTTTAGTTACATCAACTGCTAAGACACGACCAAGAATTCGGTCCCCCAAGGATTCAATGATATCTCCACCTTCTATAACAGGAGTCATTAGTAGGCCTTCTGAAGTACCGCAATCCTCTTGTACTACCACTAGATCCTGAGAGACATCTACTAATCGACGAGTCAGATATCCTGAATTTGCTGTCTTGAGTGCAGTATCTGCTAAACCTTTTCGTGCTCCATGTGTTGATATGAAGTATTGCAATACATTCAAACCTTCACGGAAATTAGCAGTGATTGGAGTTTCAATAATTGAACCATCTGGACGAGCCATTAAACCTCTCATGCCTGCAAGTTGTCTGATCTGCGCAGGTGAGCCTCTGGCTCCTGAGTCAGCCATAATAAACACAGAATTGAAAGATGATTGAGTCTCTATTTCACCATCGCTATTAGAAACCTCCTCTGTACTAATAACCTCCATCATAGCTTTTGCAACTAGATCATTAGCTCTTGACCAAATATCAATTACTTTGTTGTATTTTTCACCTTGGGTGACTAGACCAGAAGAAAACTGACTTTCAATTTCTTTAACTTCTTCTTCAGATTGAGCAATAATTTTTTCTTTGGAAGAAGGAATAGTAAAGTCATTTACCCCAATAGACGCGCCAGACTTTGTAGAAAAATCAAAACCGGTATACATAAGTTGATCTGCAAAAATTACGGTTGCCTTCAACCCAACATCTCGATAACAACGATTAATAATTCTTGAAATTGCCTTTTTGGTCATTGGCTGGTTCACCATGTCGTAACTCAAGCCGTCTGGAACAATATCCCATAATAATGCACGACCTACGGTAGTATCGACGATGTATTTTTTTGATTCAGCCTCACCAAGATCATTAAAGTTAACTTCATTAATACGAACTTTTACTCTGGCTTGCAGGTCTATCTGTTTACTATAATAAGCAACAGAAACTTCTTTGAGATCTCCAAAAATTCTTCCCTCTCCTAATGCGTTAGTTCGTTCACGAGTCATCCAATAAAGGCCTAATACAACATCTTGTGAAGGCACAATGATCGGCTCGCCACTTGCAGGAGATAAAATATTATTAGTCGACATCATCAAAGCACGAGACTCAAGCTGAGCCTCCAGAGTGAGAGGGACATGAACTGCCATTTGATCTCCATCAAAGTCAGCGTTATATGCAGCACACACCAGAGGATGGAGCTGTATAGCTTTTCCTTCGATTAGGACTGGTTCAAAAGCTTGAATACCAAGCCTATGGAGTGTAGGAGCCCGGTTTAATAGAACTGGGTGCTCACGGATAACTTCATCAAGAATATCCCAAACAATTAGCTCTTCACGTTCCACCATTTTTTTTGCAGCCTTTATGGTAGTAGCTAATCCTCGTAATTCCAATTTTGAAAAGATAAATGGCTTGAATAATTCTAAAGCCATACGTTTTGGTAGGCCGCATTGATGAAGTCTGAGAGTAGGGCCGACTACGATCACAGATCGTCCAGAGTAATCTACTCGTTTTCCTAGCAAATTTTGACGAAAACGACCCTGCTTTCCTTTAATCATATCCGCAAGGGACTTCAAAGGGCGTTTATTTGACCCTGTGATGGCTCTACCTCGACGTCCGTTATCTAAAAGTGCATCAACTGATTCCTGCAGCATTCGCTTTTCATTTCGTACAATTATATCTGGAGCATTTAATTCCAATAAGCGCTTAAGGCGATTATTACGATTTATCACTCGTCGATATAGATCATTTAAATCAGATGTTGCAAAACGACCACCATCAAGAGGCACTAGAGGTCTTAAGTCAGGCGGGAGAACCGGTAATGCCTCTAAAATCATCCACTCAGGCTTATTTCCAGAACCAAGAAAGGCCTCTAAAAGTTTTAGGCGTTTTGATAGCTTCTTAATTTTTGTTTCTGAACGAGTGGCTGGAATTTCTTCACGAATAATTGCTATTTCTTGATCCATATCAAGATCTTTCATTAAGCTTTGAATACCTTCAGCACCCATCGTTGCCTGAAAATCATCACCAAATTCTTCCATAGCCTGGAAGTATTCATCATCGGTGAGTAATTGTCCTAACTCTAGAGTGGTCATACCAGGATCAGTAACTATGAAAGATTCAAAATATAATACCCTTTCAATTTCTCGTAGCGTCATGTTAAGCATTAGTCCAATGCGAGAAGGAAGTGACTTGAGAAACCATATATGCGCAACAGGACAAGCAAGCTCAATATGAGCCATTCTATCTCTACGAACTTTTGCTAAGGTGACCTCAACGCCACATTTTTCACAAACGATACCGCGATGTTTCATACGCTTATACTTACCGCAGAGACATTCGTAATCTTTTACTGGACCAAATATCTTGGCACAAAATAAACCTTCACGTTCTGGTTTAAATGTACGGTAATTAATTGTTTCCGGTTTCTTAACTTCACCGTAAGACCATGATCGAATCATATCTGGTGACGCTAAACCGATACGAATTGCATCAAATTCGCCTATTTGATCTTGTGATTTCAGCAGATTTAGTAAGTCTTTCAACGCTTTTCTCCATAATGGATGCTATATTTTAATAGAGGGCAAATGTAACGCCCCCCAACTTAATTTTTAATATATTTCAATAAGACTATTTTTCTTGCTCCAACTCAATATTTATACCTAGAGATCGCACTTCTTTAACCAAAACATTAAATGATTCTGGCATTCCTGGCTCCATGCGGTGATCTCCATCCACGATATTTTTATACATCTTAGTTCGACCGCTGACATCGTCAGATTTTACTGTAAGCATTTCTTGTAGAGTATAAGAAGCACCATAAGCTTCCAATGCCCAGACTTCCATTTCTCCAAATCTTTGTCCACCAAACTGGGCTTTCCCTCCAAGCGGCTGTTGGGTTACAAGACTATAGGATCCTGTTGATCTAGCATGCATTTTATCATCAACCAAATGATTTAATTTCAACATATACATATATCCTACTGTTACAGGACGCTCGAACTTGTCCCCTGTCCTACCGTCATATAGCTCCATTTGCCCACTTTCTGGTAAATCAGCTAGCTTCAATAATTGTTTTATTTCATGTTCGCTTGCGCCATCAAATACGGGAGTTGCTATAGGCACTCCATCTCGAAGATTATGGGTGAGTTCATCAAATTCTGACACTGACAACTTCTCGAGATCGACTTTTTGGGTTCTAATACCTACATCATAAACATCCTGTAAAAATTTGCGTATTTCAGCGCTTTTAGCTTGTTCTTGGATCATCTTATCAATTTTTTCTCCAAGAGTTTTTGCTGCAAGACCCATATGTGTCTCAAGAACCTGCCCTACATTCATCCGCGATGGAACACCTAGAGGATTAAGAACAATATCTACTGGCACACCATGTTCATCATGCGGCATATCCTCGACTGGCATTATTACTGAAATGACCCCCTTGTTGCCGTGACGTCCAGCCATTTTATCTCCTGGCTGAACTCGTCGTTTAACTGCGAGGTAAACTTTAACTGTTTTTAAAACTCCAGGTGCAAGATCATCGCCACTCTGAAGCTTATTTTTCTTGTCATCGAACCGTTCATCGAGAATAGTCCGGCGCGCATCAAGCAGCTCTTCTGCACGCTCTATTTGCTCATTTAATTTCTCATCCACCATGCGAATACTGAACCAATCTGAACTATTAAAGTTGGCTGCCTGCTCGGATGTGAGCTTATCTCCTTTCTTTAAGCCTGGTGCTTTGAGTATTTCTTTGTCAGATAATGCAGCAGTTAGCCTTTCAAAGGTTGCATTTTCCATAATGCGAAATTCATCATCTAAATCTAGTCTAAATTGAGTAAGTGCTGCCTCTTCAATCTCAACAGATCTTTGATCCTTTTCCAACCCCTCTCGAGTAAACACCTGAACATCTATAACAGTCCCTTTGGTTCCTGATGGGACTCTTAATGACGTATCTTTTACGTCAGATGCTTTTTCGCCGAAGATCGCTCGAAGAAGTTTTTCTTCAGGGGTCAGTTGTGTTTCCCCTTTTGGTGTAACCTTTCCTACTAAAATATCTCCAGCAGCAACTTCTGCGCCAATAAAGACAATGCCAGATTCGTCAAGGCGAGAAAGAGCGGCCTCACCAACATTAGGTATATCAGCGGTTATCTCTTCTGATCCTAGTTTCGTATCACGGGCTGTTGCGGTCAATTCTTGAATATGGATTGTTGTAAAACGGTCTTCTTGAACAACTCTCTCGGAGATCAATATCGAATCTTCGAAGTTATATCCGTTCCATGGCATAAAAGCGATACGCATATTTTGACCTAAAGCGAGCTCACCCATATCGACAGACGGTCCATCTCCTAGAATATCTCCTCGAGATACAGAGTCCCCCAAAGAAACTATAGGACGCTGATTGATGCATGTATTTTGATTTGATCTGGTATATTTTGTTAGATTGTAAATATCAACACCAGCATCGCCAGTTTCAACTTCATCACTATTTACTCTCACAACAATTCTACTGGCATCTACACTCTCTATTTCACCACCTCTTTTTGCAACAACGCAAACACCTGAATCCGAAGCAACAAATCTTTCAAAGCCTGTTCCAACTAGTGGTTTTTCTGCTTTCAACGTTGGAACTGCTTGACGCTGCATGTTTGACCCCATTAATGCTCTATTCGCGTCATCATGCTCCAAAAACGGAATTAGCGCCGCAGCAACCGAAACAACTTGTTGCGGGGAGACATCCATATAATGGATTTCATGAGGGGCCTTTAGGCTAAATTCTCCCTGATAGCGAACGCTGACCAGTTCTTCAGTCAGAAAACCTTTTTTATCAACTGATGCAGATGCTTGTGCAATAATAAAATCTGCTTCATTTATAGCAGACATGTACTCTATATTATCTGTTACCTTCCCGTCGGTAACCTTCCTATACGGTGTTTCTAAAAATCCATAATCATTTGTTCTTGCATATGCAGCTAAAGAATTGATAAGTCCTATATTGGGTCCCTCTGGCGTCTCAATAGGACAAACTCTTCCGTAGTGGGTAGGATGAACATCACGTACTTCAAAACCAGCACGTTCTCGAGTTAATCCTCCTGGTCCTAGAGCTGAAATTCTACGTTTATGGGTAACCTCTGATAGTGGGTTATTTTGATCCATAAATTGTGAAAGTTGACTAGATCCAAAAAACTCCTTCATAGCCGCAGCAACAGGCTTAGCATTTACTAAATCTTGGGGCATTAAACCATCTGCTTCAGCAACTGATAAGCGTTCTTTAACAGCTCGTTCAACTCGAACCAGTCCTATACGAAATTGATTTTCAGCCATTTCACCTACAGATCTGATTCTTCGATTTCCTAGGTGATCAATATCATCAACAATGCCTTTACCATCACGAATGCCAATCAGCACTTTCATTACGCCAACGATATCATTTTTACTTAGTATACCTGAACCAGTATCCTCTTCACGGCCAAGTCGACGATTGAACTTCATTCGCCCAACAGCCGATAAATCATATCTGTCTAAACTAAAAAACAAATTGTTAAACAAATTTTCTGCTGATTCTTTTGTTGGTGGTTCGCCTGGTCGCATCATGCGATAGATTTCAACTAAAGCCTCCATTTGTGTATGGGTACTGTCCGATCTTAATGTATCTGAAATGAATGACCCTCTATCAAGATCATTGGTATAGATAGATTCGACTGAAGATAATCCTGCTTTACGGATTTCACTTAAAATTTCTTCATCAATTTCTGTATTACACTTAAATAAAATTTCACCTGTATCTGGATTCACTACATCTTTTGCAAGTGGACGTCCATGTAAATAGTCAGCTGGAATGGTAAGCTTGGTAATTTTTTGTTTTTCTAATTCTTTAACATGTCTTGCTGTTATTCGACGACCGTCTGCAACGATTACTTTTCCTTTTTTATCTAGAATGTCAAAGGTAGCGATATCACCTCTCAGTCTAGAGGGCTCTAAATTAAGAGTGTAAGTTCCATCCTTTCGTAAGTTAAAAATATTTGTTTCAAAAAACTCCGCTAACATTTCTTCAGCACTAAAACCAAGAGCGCGAAGTAGCATTGTCGCTGGTAACTTTCGTCGACGATCAATACGAACATAGACTAAATCTTTTGGATCAAACTCAAAGTCTAACCATGAACCACGATATGGAATTACTCGGGCAGAATATAATAATTTACCTGAGGAGTGGGTTTTTCCTTTGTCATGATCAAAAAATACACCTGGGGAACGGTGAAGTTGAGATACAACTACTCTTTCGGTACCATTTATTATGAAAGTACCATTGTTAGTCATTAGAGGGATTTCTCCCATATAGACCTCTTGGTCCTTAATTTCTTTGATTGTTTTGTAAGAAGAATCTTTGTCATAAATCATCAAGCGAACCCTCACACGGAGGGAACAACCGTAGGTTACACTTCTAAGCTTACATTCCTCTTCATCAAATACTGGTTTTCCAAGATTGTAATCTACATACTCAAGCCCTGCATTCCCTGAATAACTGACAATTGGAAATACGGACTTAAAGGCTGCATGCAAACCAGCCTCTATTCTATCCTCATTCGGGATATCTATTTGAGTAAAATTTCGATAAGAATCCATCTGTATCGCAAGCAAATAAGGTAAATCCATAACTTGTGGAAGCTTGCCAAAATCATTACGAATGCGTTTTTTCTCAGTATACGAGTAAGCCATTATGTTCCCCATCTTGATTTTTAGTCTTAAATTTCATGGGTTATGAAAATTTAATACCATAAATCTTTTACAAAAAAGGATATTCGTTGACACTAACTGTCTAAAGGGCAGAAAGTGCTGGAAGGCTGAGGATGTCTGCTCAGCCTAAGTCTGATTAATTATCAGACATGGGCACTATGAACTTATTTAAGCTCACTAGTAGCACCGGCTTCTTCCAGCTGTTTTTTAGCCTCTTCCGCTTCAGATGTTGGAGCCCCTTCTTTAATTACTGAGGGGGCGCTATCTACAAGATCTTTAGCTTCCTTTAAACCTAAACCTGTTATAGCACGGACAGCTTTAATAACATTAACTTTCTTTTCACCAACTGATGTTAACATTACGTCAAAGGCGTCTTTTGCTGCAGGTGCATCACCAGCATCTCCGCCAGCTGCAGGAGCAGCTACTGCAACTGCAGCTTGTGCAGACACGCCAAATTTTTCTTCCATTGCTGTTACAAGCTCAACAACTTCCATCACGCTCATTGAAGCTATTGCTTCTAAGATATCATCTTTAGAAAGAGCCATAATCTATCTCCTAATTAAATAAATTTACATAAACTATTCGGTGAATTATGCAGCTTCCTGCTTTTTATCACGAACAGCCCCTACAACACGAGTAACTTTAGTTGGCACCTCGTTAAAAGTACGAACTAGCTTAGTGATTGGTGCCAATGTTACACAAGCTAATTGACCAAGAGCCTGTTCTAAGGTTGGTAGTTTAGCTAAAACATCAATTTGCCCGTTATCTAACAGTTGGCCACTGATAGATAGGGCTTTTACTTCAAACTTATCATTATCTTTCGCAAACTCTTTAAATAAACGAGCAGCAGCGCCTGGATCTTCCATAGAAAAACCAAATAATGATGGACCAGCCAATACTTCATTTACGCACTCAAAATCCGTACCTTTGAACGCTAGCTTTGCAAGTGTATTGCGCACTACACGAATCTCGATATTTTGTTCACGTGCTTTTTCACGAAGAATTGTCATATGAGTCACATTAACTCCGCGTGCATCGGCAATTACCAATGACAAAGCGTTTGAAGCAGTAGTGCCAACTTGGTCTACTATCACTTTTTTACTTTCGAGATTTAATGCCACGAGACTTTCTCCTGGATTTAATTAACTACCCAAACTGGGTTATTAATCGGTTAAGCATCAAATTTAATCTTGATGCAATTTCGGCGATCAAATCCAGTTACTTAAACACTGAATCGGGTTACACCGTCTGCGTAGGCGATTCTCCACTAAAAATCGAAGAGTCCATTAAACCTTAAATCAAGGCACCTACGGTCTTTAACGATCTAAGCGAACTACCTAGACCCCAAAGTTTATTGATCTCGTATAGAAATCTTATTCTTTTTATACCTCTAGCGATGCCTGATCAATTATTAACCCAGGTCCCATTGTTGTTGAAAGTGTAATCTTGCTAAGAAATACACCTTTTGCTGATGCTGGCTTAGCCTTTTTGAGATCTAAGATTAATGCTTCGAGATTCTCCTTCAAAGCGGATGCATCAAAATTTAGACTACCAATTGCACCGTGAATAATTCCATTTTTATCTATGCGATAGCGAACCTGACCGGCCTTGGCATTTTTGACAGCTGTTGTCACATCTGGTGTCACAGTTCCGGTTTTAGGGTTAGGCATTAAACCTCGGGGGCCCAAAACTTGACCTAACAGACCGACTACCCTCATTGCTGCCGGTTCAGCGATAACTACATCAAAATTCATATTTCCTGCTTTAATATCTTCAGCTAAATCTTCCATACCCACCAAATCTGCTCCTGATTCTCTTGCAGCCTCTGCAGCATCACCCTGAGCAAAAACTGCAACTCTTACATTTTTACCTGTACCATGGGGAAGGGTGGTTGCTCCTCTGACTGCTTGATCAGATTTCTTAGGGTCTATGCCCAAATTTACTGCAACATCTACAACTTCAGAAAATTTAACAGAAGAAACCTCTTTTAGTAATGCGACTGCATCATGTATTGAATAATGTTTTCCAATTTCGACTTTATCACGAATTGCGCGAATGCGCTTTGAAAGCTTAGTCATCTACATACCCTCCACATCAAGACCCATAGACCGAGCAGAACCAGCGATAGTTCTTACTGCAGCCTCCATATCGGAGGCAGTTAAATCGGTTTCTTTTGTTTTTACAATTTCTTCACATTGTGCTCTGGTAACTTTACCGACTTTTTTCGTATTAGGAGTAGCACTACCACTCTGAATACCAGCAGCTTTTTTTAATAGATATGATGCAGGCGAAGTTTTTGTAATAAAAGTAAAACTTTTATCGGCATATACACTTATGACAACTGGTACCGGTGAGCCTGGCTCTAGTTCCTGTGTTTGTGCATTAAATGCTTTGCAAAACTCCATGATATTAACTCCTTTTTGCCCTAATGCGGGACCAACCGGAGGACTGGGATTAGCCTTACCTGCAGGCACTTGCAACTTTACGTAAGAATCTACTTTTTTTGCCATTTTACATCTCCATTTTGGGTCTAACGCCTCAAAGTTTATATAAAACTCATCTCAGGCTTCCCTACTCTTTTTTTATCCAGAGCAATAAAAAACTATTAAATTTTCTCCACTTGAACAAACTCAAGTTCAACAGGGGTATTTCGACCAAATATCGATACAGATACTCGGACTCTGCTTTTTTCATAATTTACTTCTTCAACAACACCATTGAAGTCATTAAAGGGTCCATCAATAACTCGTACTATTTCGCCTGCCTCAAAGACAGTTTTAGGTCTTGGTTTATCTTCAGAATCCTGAACCCTTTGCAAAATTGCATCAGCTTCTTTATCTGTAATAGGTGCAGGCATATCTGCCTTGCCTCCAATGAAACCTAAAACTCTTGGAGTCTCCTTCACTAAATGCCAGGAATCGTCATTTAGTTCCATTTGAACAAGAACATAACCGGGGAAAAATTTACGCTCACTTTTACGTTTAACTCCCCCTTTCAGCTCTACCACTTCTTCAGTTGGTACTAAGATATCACCAAATATTTTCTCCATATTATGGAGTACCACTCTATCTTTTAGCGCCAAGGCAACTTTTTTTTCATAACCCGAGTAGGCATGTACAACGTACCAGCGCATGTAATCCCCTTAACCTATCACTATTGAGGCAATCCAACCGAAAAAAGTGTCCAAACCCCATAAAATCATGGACATAATTAATACAACAACTACAACCATTAGTGTGGTTTGATTTCTTTCTTGACGTGTTGGCCAAACTACTCTGAGTGCTTCGTTATATGCTCCATGCATCAATGTCAGCAAACTAGAACCCTTCTGTGTCTTCGAACCAATAAAGACGACAATAACAGCAACTAGTAGCCAAGCTATCGCTCTGTAAAGAAACGATTCAGCTGCAAAATAGTAGTTACCATAAATAGCCGAAGTGGTAAGAGCTATAATAACCAGCCATTTAAGGCTATCTAACTTGTACTGTTTTTCTTCTGCAGTCGCACTCATATGAAATTGCGCCCTAAATTATATTTACTTTTTATCATCTTAAATAAAGCCAGATTAAAAAAATTTATTGGCAGGCCAGGAGGGACTCGAACCCCCAACATTCGGTTTTGGAGACCGACGCTCTACCAATTGAACTACTGGCCTATCATAAAAACCCAGATATAAAGTAACAAGATGGTCGAAGCCCAAAAAACTTCGACTTAGCATAGCAGTTCTTTTTGTTATTCAATAATTTTAGCTACAACGCCGGCACCTACTGTACGGCCACCTTCTCGGATAGCAAAACGTAATCCTTCTTCCATAGCAATTGGATGTATCAATGTGACAACCATTTTTATGTTATCACCAGGCATCACCATTTCAACTCCATCAGGTAGTTCACAAGCTCCAGTTACATCTGTAGTTCTAAAATAGAACTGTGGTCGATAACCCTTGAAGAAAGGAGTGTGTCTACCGCCCTCATCTTTTGACAAAACATAAACTTCTGCTTCGAATTTTGTGTGCGGCTTGACAGATCCAGGTTTTGCTAAAATCTGGCCACGCTCAATTTCTTCTCGTTTAGTTCCACGAAGTAAGACCCCAACATTTTCACCAGCACGGCCTTCATCAAGCAACTTTCTGAACATTTCAACACCTGTACAGGTCGTCTTGGTAGTGTCTTTGATACCAATAATTTCAATTTCCTCACCAACCTTAACAATACCTCGCTCAACTCTACCAGTAACAACAGTTCCACGACCAGCAATAGAGAAGACATCTTCAATTGGTAAAAGGAACGGTTTATCTATATCTCGAACAGGATCTGGAATATATGTATCTAGTGTTTCAACTAACTTTTTGACAGCTGTAGTTCCTAACTCATTATCATCTTTTCCTTCAAGAGCCATTAGTGCAGAACCACAAATAATTGGTGTATCGTCTCCAGGAAATTCATAAGCATCAAGAAGTTCACGAAGCTCCATTTCCACCAGCTCAATCATTTCGTTATATTCATCAGAACCTACGCCACCACAATCAGCAGCAAGGAGGTCTGCTTTATTCAGAAAAACTACAACATAAGGAACGCCAACCTGACGGGCAAGTAGAATATGTTCACGTGTTTGCGGCATAGGGCCATCTGTAGAGCCACAAACTAGAATTGCACCATCCATCTGAGCGGCGCCTGTAATCATATTTTTCACATAATCAGCATGCCCTGGACAATCAACATGTGCATAATGACGTTTATCGGTGTCATACTCTACATGTGATGTGGCAATGGTAATTCCACGTTCACGCTCTTCAGGCGCATTATCAATACCATCAAATGCAACTTTTTCTCCGCCCCACACTTCAGCACATACTCGAGTGAGCGCTGCTGTTAATGTTGTTTTACCATGGTCTACGTGACCAATTGTACCCACATTAACATGGGTCTTATTACGCTCGAACTTTTCTTTTGACATGACAAAAACTCCTCAATCAATACTTGCAAACTTCTTAGTTAAAATTATATACGACATACCGTATCTTACTAAATACTGGAGCTCATAACCGGATTTGAACCGGTGACCTCTTCCTTACCAAGGAAGTGCTCTACCGACTGAGCTATATGAGCATTAACTATCGCTGTCGGTAGGATCTGGAGCGGGTAGCGGGAATCGAACCCGCACCATCAGCTTGGAAGGCTGAGGTTCTACCATTGAACCATACCCGCCTATAACCACCACTCCATAGAATTCATTTTCTGATGAAGCCAAATCTATTTTTTGTTGCAAATGCAACCTATCCGTGTGATCACTGATGTTAAATTCAATGATAATAAAATATCTATGTTCATAAGGTACTTAAGTTATTGTTAAATAACAATAGTACCAAGTATAAAATTTGGTGCAGGGGGGTGGATTCGAACCACCGAAGCTTTCGCGTCAGAGTTACAGTCTGATCCCTTTGACCGCTCGGGAACCCCTGCGTAAAAGATAAAACATCGTCCTCACCCAATATATACCTAATAAATTTTCCAAAACCCCAGTTACATAAAAAATGTGGAGCTGGCGAGAGGAGTCGAACCCCCGACCGGCTGATTACAAGTCAGCTGCTCTACCAACTGAGCTACGCCAGCCCAAATCCTATATATAAAATAGGGGTCGCGATTTTAGTTAATGTTGAAGTTATAATCAACAAATTAAATGTGATAAAACGTTTTTTTAGTGTTTTTTTACATAGAAGTGGGTATGAAAGAGAAAAAATAGCCTATATGGTCAACTTTATGTAATATATAATTTTCATAAGTCTAAATATTTTAAGCCGTTTAAAATCAGTTCTGGGTCAAAGTGAGCATCGCTACCCAAGACATTGATGATATCTTGAGCATTACCTCCGGTTGCTATTATTTGAGTTTCATTTCTTTCTTCAGAATTTTTAACAACATACTCTATTATCGATTTAATCATCAAAATTTGTCCTTTTGCAATACACTCTTCAGTTGAATTTCCTGGTGAAGGATTTGTTATATTTTGATCGTTATCAATATTTATTTGAATTTGCTGGGCACCGGTATTCATTATATTTAGCGACATTTCTTTTCCAGGTAAAATATATCCTCCTAAGTGTCTTCCATCGCCCCTTACAATATCAATTGTTAAGGTAGTTCCGGAATCAATAATTATACATGGCAATCTAAAACGATTATATGCCGCTACAATTCCTAACCATCGGTCAATGCCTAAAATAGATGGATCACTATAGCCACAACTAACACCAGCGGTAATTTTTTTAGTTTTGGCCTCAATGAGCGGGCATCCCCTCTTAGAGCTATATGAAGCTATTCTATTAAGAATGCTCGGGTGGGATACTGAAGCAATATATATATTTTCAATTGATGGAATCTGGTCTAGTACCTTTAGAAATACCTCAATATCCTTATTAGAAAAAACACCTCGAGACTCAACGATTTGTTCTGCGCAAATCCTCCACTTAACTCTAGAGTTACCAGCATCAATTTCTACTCTCATTCACACTCTCGCAGACTAATTTCACCACCACTGAAGGTTTTTTCTATTCCACCCACTTCAAGTATGAGTCCACCACTTGAGTCTATTCCGCGCACTACCCCCTCAACAGTATTATTCACCATTATCAATTTAACCTTCTTGCCTATTGAGTTGTCATACATAAGCCATTCATCCTTATAGCTCGAAAATCCAGATTTTTTATATTCAAGAAGTAACAACAAAATCTGTTCTATAATCTTCGTGGCTAAATCATTCCTGCTAACCTCTGGATTTAATAATTTTTTAGTATTAGTCCATTCTCTATCAATTTGTTTAGAATTAATTTTAGGCATATTTATATTAATACCAACACCAATGATTACTTGGCAATATCCAGAAGGATCACCGACTATTTCCAATAATATACCACCAATTTTTTTCTTTTTATGCATCAGGTCATTAGGCCACTTGAGCTCTATATTATCAGCGCCACACTTTTCTAAACCTTTAAGCACAGAACAAGCAGTAGCTAAACTTAGACCTTCTATTTCTTGAATACCACCTGAAAATCCCCAAACAATTGACAGATAAAGATTACAACCATAAGGGCTAATCCAAGATTTACCCCTTCGCCCACGGCCATCTGTCTGAGCTTCTGCTAAAATTATACTGCCAGAAGAATCAAAATTTTCAGCATTTTTTCTAGCGAGTGTATTTGTAGAAGTGGTAGTCGATAAAACTTCTAAATTAGATACAAGAGGCTTAACAATAGTAGATAAATTATCATAAATATCTTCTTTCTTTAAAAGATCTAGACCACCAATTATTCGATAGCCTAGGCCTTTTTTTGACTCTAAGGGAATACCTAAAGTTTTTATTTTACATATTTTTTTCCAGACAGCCGCTCTTGTAATATCGAGTTTTTTACCTAGATCTTCTCCGGAATGGAACACTCCGTCACTTAAAATAATTATTAAATCTTCCATTTTAATCCATCAAAAAAATAAGATATTTTTCCATATAAAATATATGCCAATACCTAATAGCAAAAGAGAGAAATATATTTTCAAAGCTTCAGAAGGAAGTTGGTATGCTAATTTTGCACCCACTTTTGCAAAAACTATACTTGTAATAACAACGCCAAAAAAAGCTGGTAGATATATAAAACCAACGTTATATTTTGGTAATCCATCGATATTTAGCCCCTGAATTGCGTAAACTATAGCTCCACTAATAGCAATGGGTAGTCCGCAGGCGGCTGATGTAGCAACAGCATTCTTAATAGGTATTTGTGTCCAAGAAAAATAAGGTACTGATAGTGATCCACCGCCAATCCCAAATATACTGGAAAAAAAACCAATCACAGAGCCTGCTATTGTCTTACCAAGAGGGCCTGGCATGTTGATCGTTAAAGAGGGGTTTGCGGGCTTGGCAATAAAGATGCCAATAAAACAGAGAAATATACCAAAAAAGAGCTGTAAGAGTATTCCTGAAATACTAACTGCAAAAATAGCTCCCAAAATTGCGCCAAAACATATTCCTGGTGAAAACCAAAGAACTATAGGCCAAACAACTAGTCCACGCTTATGGTGTGCGAAAATAGAACTTATAGAGGTAATTACAATTGTAGCCAATGAAGTTCCTACTGCCATATGAGTCAATATTTCTGTAGCAAAAAGTTGTGATGAAAAAGTGAAAATAAGGATTGGGACGATAATTACCCCGCCACCAATTCCAAATAGGCCGCTAATTACCCCAGCTATTACACCCAGAAAAAGGTATAAAAAAATTATATCCATGCATCTCCTACATAAAAGTCCTCATGCTTTATTATGCCTCATTTTTTTATATGTTAAATATAAGGATCGTATTTATGTATATAAATCATAAAAAAACGCCCTAACTAATAAGATAGGGCGTTTTAGATAAAAACCTGGCGATGACCTACTCTCACATGGGGAAACCCCACACTACCATCGGCGATGCATCGTTTCACTTCTGAGTTCGGGATGGGATCAGGTGGTACCAAAGCTCTATGGTCGCCAGGAAAACTGTTATGAGCCAAAATTGTTAACGTTAATAATTTTAACTCAAATAAATGTAAAAATATTAAAGCAACGAGTGTCCATAATGACAAGTTCTTAATGCAATCATTTCTATTATATGGTCAAGCCTCACGGGTAATTAGTACTGGTTAGCTCAACGCTTTACAGCGCTTACACATCCAGCCTATCAACGTCCTAGTCTTGAACGACCCTTAAGGGGACTTAAAGTCCCAGGGAGATCTAATCTTGGAGGGGGCTTCCCGCTTAGATGCTTTCAGCGGTTATCCTGTCCAAACATAGCTACCGGGCAATGCCATTGGCATGACAACCCGAACACCAGAGGTCTGTCCACTTCGGTCCTCTCGTACTAGAAGCAGCTCTCCTCAAATCTCCAACGCCCACACCAGATAGGGACCGAACTGTCTCACGACGTTCTAAACCCAGCTCGCGTACCACTTTAAATGGCGAACAGCCATACCCTTGGGACCGGCTTCAGCCCCAGGATGTGATGAGCCGACATCGAGGTGCCAAACACCGCCGTCGATGTGAACTCTTGGGCGGTATCAGCCTGTTATCCCCGGAGTACCTTTTATCCGTTGAGCGATGGCCCTTCCATACAGAACCACCGGATCACTATGACCTACTTTCGTACCTGCTCGACTTGTCAGTCTCGCAGTCAAGCACCCTTATGCCATTGCACTCATAGCATGATTTCCGACCATGCTGAGGGTACCTTCGTGCTCCTCCGTTACTCTTTGGGAGGAGACCGCCCCAGTCAAACTACCCACCAGACACTGTCCCCGATCCGGATAACGGACCTAGGTTAGAACCTCAAACATACCAGGGTGGTATTTCAAGGATGGCTCCACGCAATCTAGCGATCACGCTTCAAAGCCTCCCACCTATCCTACACAGACAGGTTCAAAGTTCAGTGCCAAGCTATAGTAAAGGTTCACGGGGTCTTTCCGTCTAGGTGCGGGTATACGGCATCTTGACCGCAAATTCAATTTCACTGAGTCTCTGGTGGAGACAGCGCCGCCATCGTTACGCCATTCGTGCAGGTCGGAACTTACCCGACAAGGAATTTCGCTACCTTAGGACCGTTATAGTTACGGCCGCCGTTTACCGGGGCTTCGATCAAGAGCTTCGTCCGAAGACTAACCCCATCAATTAACCTTCCGGCACCGGGCAGGCGTCACACCTTATACGTCCACTTACGTGTTTGCAAAGTGCTGTGTTTTTAATAAACAGTCGCAGCGGCCTGGTCACTTCGGCTGTCAATAGCTTACGGAGCAAGTCCGATCACCACTGACAGCGCACCTTCTCCCGAAGTTACGGTGCCATTTTGCCTAGTTCCTTCACCAGAGTTGTCTCAAGCGCCTTGGTATTCTCTACCTGACCACCTGTGTCGGTTTGGAGTACGGTTTCTTATTATCTGAAGCTTAGAAGCTTTTCTTGGAAGCATGGCATCGACCACTCGGCTCAAAAGAGAGCCTCGCCATCACGTCTCAGAGTAATGTTCTCCCGGATTTACCTAAGAAAACCCCCTACACGCTTAGATCGGGACAACCAACACCCGTCTGATCTAGCCTACTCCGTCCCTCCATCGCAATAATAAGAAGTAAAGGAATATTAACCTTTTTCCCATCGACTACGCATTTCTGCCTTGCCTTAGGGGCCGACTAACCCTACCCTGATTAACATGGGATAGGAAACCTTGGTCTTTCGGCGAGGGGGTTTTTCACCCCCTTTATCGTTACTCATGTCAGCATTCGCGCTTCTGATACCTCCAGCAGACTTCTCAATCTACCTTCAACAGCTTACAGAACGCTCCTCTACCATGCGTGTAAACACGCATCCACAGCTTCGGTTACCAGTTTAGCCCCGTTATATCTTCCGCGCAGGCCGACTCGACTAGTGAGCTATTACGCTTTCTTTAAAGGATGGCTGCTTCTAAGCCAACCTCCTAGCTGTCTTAGCCTTCCCACTTCGTTTCCCACTTAACTGGTATTTGGGACCTTAGCTGGTGGTCTGGGTTGTTGCCCTTTCCACGACGGACGTTAGCACCCGCCGTGTGTCTCCCGTGATTGCACTCACCGGTATTCGTAGTTTGCATGGGGTTGGTAAGTCGGGATGACCCCCTAGCCCAAACAGTGCTCTACCCCCGGTGGTGAGACACGAGGCGCTACCTAAATAGCTTTCGAGGAGAACCAGCTATCTCCGGGCTTGATTAGCCTTTCACTCCGATCCACAGGTCATCTCCGCATTTTTCAACATACGTGAGTTCGGTCCTCCAGTTGATGTTACTCAACCTTCAACCTGCCCATGGATAGATCGCCCGGTTTCGGGTCTACTCCTAGCAACTAAACGCCCTATTAAGACTCGATTTCTCTACGGCTCCCCTAAATGGTTAACCTTGCTACTAAAAGTAAGTCGCTGACCCATTATACAAAAGGTACGCAGTCACAGAACAAGTCTGCTCCTACTGCTTGTACGCATACGGTTTCAGGATCTATTTCACTCCCCTCTACGGGGTTCTTTTCGCCTTTCCCTCACGGTACTGGTTCACTATCGGTCAGTTAGGAGTATTTAGCCTTGGAGGATGGTCCCCCCATGTTCAGTCAAGATAACTCGTGTCCCGACCTACTCGATTTCACTTAAAACGTTTTTTCGTGTACGGGGCTATCACCCTCTATCGCGGAACTTTCCAGAACCTTCCACTAAAACGTTAAAAGCTTAAGGGCTAATCCCCTTTCGCTCGCCGCTACTAAGGGAATCTCAATTGATTTATTTTCCTCTGGGTACTTAGATGTTTCAGTTCCCCAGGTTCGCCTCATACACCTATGAATTCAGTGCATGATACCCGCCATAAGCGGGTGGGTTTCCCCATTCAGAAATCTCCGGATCAAAGTTTGTTTGCCAACTCCCCGAAGCTTATCGCAGGCTCCTACGTCTTTCATCGCCTCTAACTGCCAAGGCATCCACCGTATGCGCTTAATCGCTTGACCATATAAGACAAACGACTGCATTTACGAAAAACTATCTTTCGATAATTTTTTGCCAAACTTGTGTATTCAAGAATACACTCGTCTAAAAATTACTATAAATAATTAATTTAGCTTTAACATTTCTACTTTTTTAAAGAACATCTGGCTTAAAAAACCAGAATTAAATTATCTAAGAAAACTTAATTCTAGTATCTATTTTTAGCAGTACTTTTTGACGAAGAAAGTGGTGGAGCTAAGCGGGATCGAACCGCTGACCTCCTGCGTGCAAGGCAGGCGCTCTCCCAGCTGAGCTATAGCCCCAATGCAACCTTTCATGCATATGAAATGGTGGGTCTGGGTGGATTTGAACCACCGACCTCACCCTTATCAGGGGTGCGCTCTAACCAACTGAGCTACAGACCCACTGTCTATAGGTTTGCGTATAAAAAATACGCGTACTGCTTTAGCCAATAATCAGATAATGAGAGTGAGCACTTAACTGAAATGTCAGTGCATCGATTAAGGAGGTGATCCAGCCCCAGGTTCCCCTAGGGCTACCTTGTTACGACTTCACCCCAGTCATGAATCACAAAGTGGTGAGCGTCCTCCCGAAGGTTAGACTACCCACTTCTTTTGCAACCCACTCCCGTGGTGTGACGGGCGGTGTGTACAAGGCCCGGGAACGTATTCACCGCAACATTCTGATTTGCGATTACTAGCGATTCCGACTTCACGCAGTCGAGTTGCAGACTGCGATCCGGACTACGACCGGTTTTGTGAGATTAGCGCCCCTTCGCAGGTTAGCAGCCCTCTGTACCGGCCATTGTAGCACGTGTGTAGCCCAGGTCGTAAGGGCCATGATGACTTGACGTCGTCCCCACCTTCCTCCGGTTTGTCACCGGCAGTCTCCTATGAGTTCCCACCATTATGTGCTGGCAACATAGGACAAGGGTTGCGCTCGTTACGGGACTTAACCCAACATCTCACGACACGAGCTGACGACAGCCATGCAGCACCTGTCACCGAGTTCCCGAAGGCACGAAGCTATCTCTAGCGACTTCTCGGGATGTCAAGACCTGGTAAGGTTCTTCGCGTTGCATCGAATTAAACCACATGCTCCACCGCTTGTGCGGGCCCCCGTCAATTCATTTGAGTTTTAACCTTGCGGCCGTACTCCCCAGGCGGTCTACTTATTGCGTTAGCTGCGCCACTAAGACCTCAAGGATCCCAACGGCTAGTAGACATCGTTTACGGCGTGGACTACCAGGGTATCTAATCCTGTTCGCTCCCCACGCTTTCGCACCTTAGCGTCAATATCAATCCAGTGAGTCGCCTTCGCCACTGATGTTCCTTCCTATATCTACGCATTTCACCGCTACACAGGAAATTCCACTCACCTCTATTGTATTCTAGTCAGACAGTTCTGGATGCAGTTCCCAGGTTGAGCCCGGGGCTTTCACATCCAGCTTATCAAACCGCCTACGCGCGCTTTACGCCCAGTAATTCCGATTAACGCTCGCACCCTCCGTATTACCGCGGCTGCTGGCACGGAGTTTGCCGGTGCTTCTTCTGTAGGTAACGTCAGGGCTAGCAGTTATTAACTACTAACTTTTCCTCCCTACTGAAAGTGCTTTACAACCCTAGAGCCTTCTTCACACACGCGGCATGGCTGGATCAGGCTTGCGCCCATTGTCCAATATTCCCCACTGCTGCCTCCCGTAGGAGTCTGGGCCGTGTCTCAGTCCCAGTGTGGCTGATCATCCTCTCAGACCAGCTACGGATCGTAGTCTTGGTAGGCCATTACCCTACCAACAAACTAATCCGACGCAGGCTCATCTAATAGCACAAGGTCCGAAGATCCCCTGCTTTCCCCCATAGGGCGTATGCGGTATTAGCATGCGTTTCCACATGTTGTCCCCCACTACTAGGTAGATTCCTACGCGTTACTCACCCGTCCGCCGCTTTACTCTTTTCCGAAGAAAATTTCTCGCTCGACTTGCATGTGTAAGGCCTGCCGCCAGCGTTCAATCTGAGCCATGATCAAACTCTTCAGTTCAATATTCTTTAACCTCTTTCAAACTTTTATAAAGTTAGACTAAGAGGGAGTAGTTTCACAAAAACCTGCGATACTTCTCAAAACATGGCCAAACACTTTAGCTTACCAAATTTAAAGTAATTATTTTTGGTGAGTTACTTGTATTTGATGATACGTTGTCACGTGATCATCACAGCAAGCACCCACACTCATTATCTGATCGATTGTTAAAGAACGTTGCTCACTTAAGGAGCGGGTTGGGTATTCTAAGGAACGCCCATCTAAAGTCAACAACAACTGTGATTTTTTTAGTAAAAAATTTACAATTTGTCGCTGTTAATTTTTTGATCTCAATTAACCTTGAAACGGACGCGCAGTGTAGCCATTAATAAACTGGTGTCAAACTATTTCTATATAAAATAAATTCTTTTTTTTATTTACTTGTTATGTCGTATTGATGTTTACGCTATTAATGATTTTCTTAAGAAGAAAATTTTCTTTAAGAGGTAATTTTTGTTTGATAAATAATACCTTTTCTTTATTTCTCGAGCTCAAATAAAAAATATTTTTTCTTTCCAAGTTTAACTATAAAAAATTTACCGTAAAGAGCATTTTTTATTGAGAAGCAATCAGATACCTGCATATTATCTTCATATCCTTTTGGTATACCATTAATAAATACTGCATTTTTCAAAAGTGCATCTTTTACTTCGCGACCAGAGTGTGCGAGACCACAATCTGATAGTAAATTTGTTAAGGTTAGCTTATTCGGATCAGATAAACTTAATCTTGCAGATGGTAGTCCATCCTGTTGAAGCTGTACTAGATCATTTTCTTCCAATAACATAAGATCTCCAGAAAAAAGCTCACTTGTTATCCTTTTTACAGCGGTGAGTTGATCAGGGCCATGGACTAATCTTGTTACCTCCTCAGCCAATATAGCCTGAGCAGACTTTCTCCCTTGAGTGTTTGTGTCGTTTGTTTCTATATCTTTAATTTTATCCAAGGATAAGTAAGTAAAATGTTTCAAAAAAGTATATACATCAGCGTCTGAAGTATTCATCCAAAATTGATAAAATGTGTAAGGAGAGGTTTTTTTCGAATCAAGCCATATCGTTCCTGACTCTGTCTTTCCAAACTTCGTACCATCAGACTTAGTAACTAAAGGCAACGTCAAACCGAATACTTGGCTGCCATTTAAGCGTCTTGTGAGGTCTACTCCGCCAACAATATTTCCCCATTGATCAGCACCGCCAATCTGGATAGTGCAATTATGGCGACGATTAAGCTCAGAAAAATCGTAGGATTGTAACAACATGTAAGTAAATTCTGTGTAGGATATACCCTGTCCATCTCTTTCAAGTCTTTGTTTAACAGACTCTTTATTAATCATATTATTTATGGAGAAATGTTTACCGATATCTCTTAAAAAAGTCAGTAAGTCTATTTTTTCTATCCAGTCTAAGTTATTAACAATTTTTGCAGGACAATCCGCAATACTGAAATCTACAAACTTAGATATCTGTTTTTTTATAAGATGCAGCCAATCTTTAACTATTTCAGGTGTGTTTAACTTTCTTTCTTGTGTTTTAAAGCTTGGATCACCGATTAAGCCAGTTGCTCCTCCAAGAAGCACAATAGGTTTGTGGCCAGCTTCTTGGAAACGCTTAAGTACTAACAAAGGTACTAGGCTGCCAATATGTAGACTATCTGCTGTAGGATCGAAACCACAATATAATGAGCGACTATCAGAAGATAGGTGCTCTACTAACTTATCAGCTGAAGTCATCTGCGCGATGAGGCCTCTGGCCTGAAGGTCCTCGATTAACTTTTCACTTTGATCATTCATCTTCAAATCTCTAACGTAACAAAATCGACAGAAACCAAACAATACCTTATCTCATTGAAAAAAAAAACATCAGGTAAACAGGCTTGTAAAAACCAACTGTATGCTTAAGAATGATTTCTATTGAAAATTGATATGATGTCTACTTTAGAGAAACTAGCACAAAACTTATTATGCCAAAAAATAGACTTAACAACGACAAAAAATCTTCCTCGGTATGTTCATCCCTGGTTGATAAGTATAGAACAAGTATCTATTCACTGATATGTGGTTTACTCATATTGATCATAATATTGTATTTTTCCATACAAGAGGATTATATCGAACACAAAAAAGTTTACTCTTATGTGAATAGTCTTAATGAACTTGATAATAAAAAAACTCTAACAGAAGTTTCGTACGATGAGGATATAGTAAAAATTGTCCCAAAAGAATTAATATGGAGTGAATATATTATTAGACATGGGGATAGTCTTAGTTCAATTTTCAAAAAGAAATCTTTAACCGCAAAAAATGTTATTGAATTTACTTCAGATAATCTATCTAGTCCTTTACTGCAAATTCATCCAGGTCAAAAAATACAGTTCGGCTTCTCAAGTGACGGGTCATTAAAAAAATTAAAATATATAAAATCTAACAAAGAATCTTACATTTATGCCAGATTGAATGGTGAAAAGGGCGCCAGTTTCTTTGCTAGAAAGATCGATTCTAGCCCTAAGAAAATTACTATATATCGTGATTCCATAATAAAAGATTCACTATTTGTTAGTGGTAAAAAATCTGGGTTGCCAAATAATATAATTATGGAGCTTTCTAATATTTTTTCTTGGGATATTGATTTTGCTTTAGATGTTAGGGAGGGGGATAAATTTTCTGTTTTATACGAGGGGCTTCATTTAAGTGAAAAAAAGATTGCTGGAAGCAAAATTTTAGCGGCTGAGTTCGTCAATCAAGGGAAGTCTTACAAAGCAGTTCGTTACCTAGATAGTAGCGGAGAAGTAAATTACTTCACGCCAGAAGGGCATAATATTTGCAAATCATTTCTTCGGGCGCCACTTAATTTTACTCGTATTAGCTCTAATTTTAACCTGAGACGCATGCATCCTATCCACAAAAAAATAATGGCGCATCGAGGAGTGGACTATGTCGCTCCACTTGGCACGCCAGTTTTTGCTTCAGGAGATGGGAGCGTTATAGCTAGCAGCTACAATAAAGCTAATGGTAACTATATTTTTATCCGACATGGTGGTGGAATTACCACAAAATACTTACACCTTCATAAAAGAAAAGTTAAAAAAGGAATGAGGGTTACCCAGCGACAAATAATTGGGATACTAGGTTCTACCGGCTACTCTACCGGGCCTCATCTGCATTATGAGTTTCTCGTTAATGGCTCTCATAAAAATCCACGCAATGTAACTCTTCCTCACTTAGATCCTGTGAAAAAAAACGAGCTTGATAGATTTTATCGAATCACAAAACCCCTAATGGCAAAACTTGAAAGGCATCAAAAGGTATCCAAACTAGCTTTCTTGTCGACACAATAAATATAAATATTGATTAACTGGATTATAAGATATGAGTATCAAAAAAAAATTCATTGGACTGATGTCTGGAACTAGCGCAGACAGCATTGACGCTGTATTGATTGCCCTCGGATACAACAAATTCGAGATTCTGCTTACTCATTCAATTAAAATTAGTGCTGATATAAGAGAGGAGATATATTCACTAGCTGTTCCAGGTTCAAATGAAATACATAGGTTGAGTAAACTTGATAAATGTTTAGGATTACTTTTTTCACAAGCTGCAAATGACCTTCTCATTTTATCGAAATTAGCGAACACTGATATTATAGCAATTGGTAGTCATGGACAGACTATTAGGCATCATCCGCCAAGCGCTAGCATAAAAAAATATGAAGGATATAGTTTACAGGTGGGAGATCCAAATACTATCGTTGAAAAAACAGGGATTACGACAGTTGCGAATTTTCGGGGTCGAGATATAGCTTTAGGCGGCCAGGGGGCTCCTTTAGTTCCTGGTTTTCATAAAGCGTTTTTTGAAAAAACTGGTTCTGTGCGAGCTATAATTAATATTGGTGGAATCTCAAATATCACCTTTTTACCAGGAGATGGTCTACATAAGTCAGTTCTTGGCTATGACACAGGTCCGGGTAATGGATTGATGGATAAATGGACTAAAATTAATATTGGTAAAAATTACGATAAAGGAGGAGCATGGGCAGCCCAAGGTGTGACGATTAAAGCTCTTCTTTCAAATCTCATGGATACTCCTTATCTGTTTATATCTCCACCAAAAAGCACTGGCCCAGAACTGTTTAACATCGATTGGCTTGAATCTCTTCTTGAACAGCTTCCAAAATATAGACCGGTAGACATTCAAGCAACATTATTGGAATTTACAGCGCAAACTATTAGTAAAGCATTATCGCTCTATTCATATAATATAAATGAGGTCTTTATATGTGGTGGTGGAGCCTACAACACAGTTTTGATTAATCGTCTCAAAGAATTGATAGCACCAATTGTTGTAGAGAATACGTCTATACTTGGAATTGCCCCAGAATGGGTAGAGGCTTCAGCTTTTGCTTGGTTGGCTAAACAAACTGTTGAAGGGTTACCCGGAAATGTGCCGGCTGCTACAGGGGCTGAAAAATCGTCGGTATTAGGAGCTATTTACACGAAATAAGAAGTCTTTATAACCCTCCTAAACTGAGAAAGAGGAACCGCAACCACATGTTGCAGTAGCATTAGGGTTTGATATAGAAAACTTTGATCCCTGAAGACCCTCCTCATAATTGACCGTTGAGCCTTGCAAGTACTGAATACTCAATGAATCTGCAAGCACAAAGACGCCTTTCTCCTCAACAATAGTGTCATCTTCCGCCACTAATTCATCAAAACTAAAACCATATTGGAATCCAGAACAACCTCCACCAGTAACAAAAACTCTTAGTTTTAAATCAGGGTTTCCCTCTTCTTTAACTAAGCTTCTTACCTTTGCTACTGCACTCTCTGAAACATAAAGAGGCATGGGTTTAAAAATTTCGATGCCAGTCATTCTTATTCCTATAAATTTACGTGGAGTTTACCTTAAAAAATAACCCATATTTAATTGCACTATATCATATATTATATGTCTAATCGTTTGTTTCTAATGGACTTTCTAGTACTTTTAAATCATCTTGATTAGGCTGATACACAAAAGTACCGTTCATTTGTGCACCTTTTTCTATCTCAATCAGAACATAATAAAGATTTCCATCAACAAAAGAATCAGATGCTAAATGAATTTCTTCAGAAGAGTAAATATTTCCATCAATCCGGCCATTAATAACAGCGGTAGGTGCATGAATATCTCCAGTAACATGTCCAGTTGGAAGAATTCTTACCTTACCTCCATCGTCACTGGAGACAACGCTACCCGTAATCTTTCCCTCTATTTCTAAATTCCCAGAGAACTGTATATCACCAGTTATATGGGTGTCTTTGGAGATAAGAGTAGTATCCCCTAATGAAAAATCAACATTATTATGTTTAGCCATATCATCAATTCCTTTTTTAATTTTCTTAGTTTATAGTTTTTTTATAGCATCTTTCTATAGTATTTTATTATACCGAGACCAAATTGTTATGGGAGCAATGCAGGATTATCAAGAGCGGTACTTTCGGGTAATCCAAACAATATATTCATATTCTGTATTGCTTGTCCAGAGGCTCCTTTAACAAGATTGTCTTCGACAACTAAAACTACCACTTTATCTCCGTCACCGGGGCAGAAAACGCTAATTCTGCAGGTGTTAGTACCCTTAACTGAACGTGTTTGGGGATGACTCCCGGGAGGCAAAACATCAATGAAAGATTCATTTTTATAGCATTCTTCATAAATTTTCTGTAGGTCAGTTCCTTTAACTTTGAGTGTTGCATAAAGTGTCGCATGTATGCCTCTTATTATGGGTAACAGGTGTGGTACAAAAGTCAATTGAACCGAGTTGCCCGCGATATCTTTTAAACCTTGTTCAATTTCAGGGAGATGTTTATGCCCCTCAGCCGAATATGCTTTAAAGCTATCACTAGTCTCTGCTAAGAGGTTATCTAGGTTAGCCTCACGACCAGCACCACTGACTCCAGAAGCAACGTTAGCAATCAAATTATTAGTGTCTACTAAACCATTCTCTAGCAAGGGCTTAAAACCCAGAAGCACACTTGTGGGATAACACCCAGGACAAGCAATCAATGATGCATTTTTTATATGCTGTCTATTAATTTCTGGTAAACCGTATACAGATTGCTTCAGAAGCTCGGGACAAATATGAATTTTACCATACCATTTCTCCCATAAAGCTGCATCTCGAATTCTAAAATCAGCAGAGAGATCAATAACTTTAATTCCCTTATTTAAAATATTAGGTATGGCTTCTTGAGCAACACCTGGGGGTGTGGCAAAGAAGACAACATCACATTCATACAAGTGCTCAGAATTTGGTTCTACAAAGTGATGATCATAGAAGCCTCTCAAAGCAGGGAATAGACTGTCAACACGAATACCAGTGTGCTCTCGAGATGTGATTACTTTTACTTGGGCATTAGGGTGAGCAGCCAAAAGTCGAAGCAACTCAATACCTGTATATCCTGTTGCACCAATAACACCTATTTTAATCACTTTATCATTGTTCATGTCATTCACCTTCATAGCTGTTTATAATAACCTAAACAAACCAAGATTAAACGCAGTCTAATCGAATACAGGCGAATAGTAGATTTTGATAAATGAATTGCTCATAGATAATCGCAATTGGATAACAGCAATGCACATCATTGCTATGGTCTGCTGGTTCGCTGCACTATTTTACTTACCAAGATTGTTTGTCTACCACTCTATGTCAAGTGACCAAATAAGTATAGAACGATTCAAGATTATGGAGCGTAAACTATACAAAGGCATTGCAAATCCATCTATGATAGTAACTATTTTTATGGGTGTAGCTCTTTTCTATACAAATCCAAACTACTACATATCAGCCACTTGGTTTCAAATAAAATCGTTACTAGTTATATTATTAGTCATATACCACTTTGCATGTCTGAACTTAATGCGGCAATTTCAAAATAATGAAAATGCTCATAGTCATGTTTTTTATAGGTGGTTCAATGAAATACCAGTAATTATGCTAGTAGGCATTGTCATTTTAGTTGCAGTGAAGCCTTTCAATTGAAAAATTAATGCTATATAAAAAGAAAAAAAATTAGTTGTAATATCTTTTAGATTTTTAATTAGCTAAAAGAGCTGTAATTAAAGATAATCAGTATTTAACCCCAAAACAAAAAGCAAACTAATATGGAAAAATCTCAAGAATTATTCACAGCCGCGCAAGTACACATTCCAGGTGGCGTAAATTCTCCTGTACGCGCGTTCAAAGCTGTCGGTGGATCTCCTGTATTCTTTGAAAAAGCACAAGGTGCTTATCTTTTCGATGCAGATGGTAAACGCTATATAGACTATATTCAGTCTTGGGGTCCGATGATATTAGGTCATGGTCACCCTGACGTAATAACTTCTATAAAAAGACAGATCGATAGGGGGCTCTCTTTTGGAGCCCCAACAGAGCTCGAGACTAAGCTAGCTGATAAAATCTGCTCTTTAGTTCCGGGAATGGAGATGGTCCGTATGGTCAACTCTGGAACTGAGGCGACTATGAGTGCTATTCGTTTAGCTAGAGGTTATACAAACCGAGATAAAATCATCAAGTTTGAGGGTTGTTATCATGGTCACTCTGATTCTCTCTTGGTCAAAGCTGGTTCAGGTGCACTTACTATGGGTGTCCCAAGCTCACCTGGTGTTCCTTCAATTTTAGCAGATTTAACTACAACTCTGACTTATAACAATATCGAAGAAGTCAAAAAAACCTTCGATGAGATTGGGAATCAGGTAGCGTGCGTAATCATAGAGCCGGTAGCTGGAAATATGAGCTGTATCCCCCCATTAAATGGTTTTTTGGAAACTGTTAGGGAATGTTGCACTCGACATGGTGCACTTCTAATTTTTGATGAAGTAATGACTGGTTTTAGAGTTGATGTTCGATGTGCTGTAGGTCGCTTTAATATTGATGCTGATCTAATCACTCTTGGGAAAGTTATTGGTGGAGGTATGCCAGTTGGAGCTTTTGGAGGGAAACGTCACATTATGAACAATATATCACCTGTCGGGCCGGTATATCAGGCTGGGACTCTTTCCGGGAACCCGGTAGCTATGACAGCTGGGCTAAAAACTCTAGAACTTATTACTGCACCCAGATTTCACGATAGTTTGTTCGCACAAACTGAGAAATTTATCAAAGGTCTGCAAGAGGAGGCTAATAAAGCTAATATACCTATGACAACCAATCATATAGGAAGTATGTTTGGTTTCTTTTTCACTCAAGAGGTTGCCGTTACTAACTATAAGCAAGTTATGGCATGTGACAGTGAACGTTTTGGACGCTTCTTCCGTGGTATGCTAGATGCTGGAGTATACTTTGCGCCTGCAGCATATGAGGGTTGCTTTATGTCGGCGGCTCATACAAACGAAGATATAGAATTTACTCTAGAAGCTGCATCAAAAGTGTTCAAAACTCTTTAGTCAGATAATTTTTAACTTCTTTGTATCAAAATAATGATTTAAAATTTATAAAATAAACTTAAGGTATAGAAAATTATGAGTTTTATTAAATCCCGTGGGGTCTTTCCAAATACTCGTATGCGCCGAAATCGTTATGATGATTTCTCTCGCAGATTAATAAAGGAGTCTGTGATTACTCCGAGTGATTTAATTTATCCTATATTTTTAATTGAAGGAACAAATTCTCGCGAAAGTATTGCATCTATGCCAGGAGTTGAGAGGCTCTCTGTAGATCTTGCTATAAAAGAGGCTAGACAACTAGTAAGTCTTGGGATACCAGCAATTGCACTTTTTCCTGTTCCTAGTCAAAAATGCAGAACGCTATCAGGTGAGGAGGCATTTAACCCAGATGGCTTGATACAAGTAGCAATAAAAAAAATTAAATCAGCGATTCCAGGGCTTGGTGTTATCTCGGATATTGCTCTGGACCCCTACACTAGTCATGGTCAAGATGGAATTATCGATGATGAAACTGGTTATATATTAAATGATATAACTATTGAAACCTTAGCAAAACAATCAACATCTCATGCAAAGGCCGGTGCTGATATTATAGCTCCATCCGATATGATGGACGGCAGAATCGGTTTTATCAGAAATAGTCTAGAAGAAAATGGTTACATTAATACACGAATTATGGCTTATTCTGCTAAGTATGCTTCTAATTATTATGGGCCTTTCAGAGAGGCAGTGGGTTCAGCAGAAAATATTCGAAATAAAGAAAAAACTACCTATCAAATAGATCCATCGAACACAAATGAGGCACTTCATGAATGTGTCCTCGATCTACAAGAAGGCGCTGATATGATAATGGTTAAGCCAGGTATGCCTTACCTAGATGTATTAAGAAGAGTTAAAGAAGAACTTCAAGTGCCAACATTTGCATACCAAGTGAGCGGTGAGTATGCAATGCATGTTGCTGCATTTGAAAATGGATGGCTTGAGCGAGAAAAAGTTATTATTGAATCTCTCTCATGCTTCAAAAGAGCTGGAGCTGATGGTATTTTTTCTTACTTTGCCAAAGAGGCCGCCGAAATACTCAACCGATGATTTATGAGAATTTTTCAACTAGACTTTGAACGAAAAAGTAATTTTTATATGCTAATCTTTCAGAATTTGAAGAAGTATTTGAGCGTGTTCTGCAGTTTCGACTCCTAAATCTGTTAGATATCCTCCATCGATATGGTCGATAAGGCCTTTTTCGTACAGCCTAGTTGCTGCATTCACTGTTTCAGGTGAAGCATTACTTTGGTGAATCTTTATACCATATAATTTTGAATTTAAATTAAACTGATTTAGTAGTTTTATTTCTTCTATTATTTTATTGAAATCCATTTTATTACACAGCCCGTAAATGCTCTAAACTAGTTTTCTTCTGATGAGATCGTATACTCATCAGCACTCATTAAACTATCTAATTCTTCTGGATTAGACATCTTCACTATGAATAGCCAGCCATCCTCATATGGCGATCCATTAATAATCTCAGGTTCTTCTTCAAGCTGCTCATTAGTTCCTACTATTTCTCCAGATACTGGCGTATAAATATCAGATGCGGCTTTCACTGACTCTACGACACCAGCCTCGTCTCCTGCAGAAATTAATGTTCCTAATTGTGGTAGCTCCACGTACACGACATCACCAAGACTTTCTTGTGCATGATCACTGATACCGACAATTACAGTGCCATCCCCTTTATCTCGAGCCCACTCGTGGCTAGTAGCATACTTCAAATCAGATGGATCTATATTCATGAAAAGTTTCCTTATTTCATTTTTTTATTTATATTTCTACACTTAATATAATTTAATGTAAAATATTTTAACCTTGATTGAATTCAAACTGAAGCACAAGCTCAATATCTAAGAATTGTTTTTTTGACTAAACTGTCTCCTATAAAATCCCCATGGCCTCTCGCATTATCTTATTTTTAATGAAACTTATTTGATTAAGAACATTCATTCCGTCGTTGCGTACTAGGCGTATAGGAAGATGTTTATCTTCAAATAACATTTTTAAGCCATTTATAATAGAAATCATAGCTAAATTATGCGGCTTTCTTTTCCTTTGATAACGACGAAGCCCAAATTCGTTTCCAGGCGACAATCCACGGGATACTGAATATTCTATTTCTTGAACTAAAGCTAATGAATCCTGTAGACCTAAATTGACGCCTTGGCCAGCTAGTGGGTGCATAGTATGTGCAGAATCTCCTATAAGTGCTACTCCTGGCATTATATAATCTTGAGCATGGCGTTGCTTAAGCATAAATTTTGCCCGTTGCTCAACTGAAATAATTTTTCCTAAGCAAAGACCACTTGCGTTTTCAAGCGCCTTACAAAAATTAATATCATCAAGTTGCATTAGTTTTTCAGCAGTTTTATCTTTTTGCGACCAAACGATTGAACATTGTTTTGAGTTTCCTTCTTTAAATTGAATAGGAAGCAGGGCTAAGGGGCCATCTGGTAAAAATCTTTGTCTAGCTGTAAAATTATGAGGCTTCTCTGTATTAACACGAGTAACAATTGCATGATGACCATAATTCCATTCTTGCAATTTAAATCCACATAAATCTCTTACTTTGGAATCTCCTCCATCTGCAGCAACTAACAATTTGGCAACAATAGTGGTTCCATCGTCTAAAGTAATAGTGCTAGTGTTAAATTGGCTTTCTCTAGTTAAACTAGTGACTGTTGCAGGGCAGATCAACTCAACATTCTTTAATTCTTTGATCTTGTCAAGGTTACACTTTACAACCAAAGAATTTTCTACGATGTATCCTAGGCTATTTTGGCGAACATCATTACAATCAAATTCGATATGTCCTGTCCCGTCAGATTCCCATATCTCCATTCGCTCAAAGGGGCACACTTTCTCACTAGCAATATTATCCCAAACGCCAATATTTTCTAGAAGAATACGAGAGGACTCTGTTAATGCAACCACCCTTGAGTCAAATTTATTGGAGGAATCATGCTTTTTAAAAGGTTGTTTTTCAAGGATAGCTATTTTAATACCTCCATCGTGATTTGAATTTATATTTAAATGAGACACCAACATATTTACGAAGGATAGACCCACAAGACCAGCTCCAACAACAACAACATCATATTCTTTTTTTTCCATTACATCATTCCGAGTCAGAAGCAGTTGAATCAATAGTTCTAGCAATATTTATCTTCGGCGCTTTAGTGTGCAGACCCATACCCATTTTTGCGAAATTTCTTCTTAGCAATGGGATAGAATCTAACGCCACAAGCCCAATATTTCTCGCTAACCTTATCAAAAGAGATGTACTTCCGAAGACGGTAGGCAAGAAATCACTTAGAAATATTGTCCTATTTTGATCTATCTTTTGATGTTTAATATAATTTTCTAGGACTCTATATTCGCCTAAAACTTTTTCTTCAGTTACTGATTTTGCTAAAATGTCAGCTAAAGCAGCTATATCTCTTAACGCCAGATTAAACCCCTGTCCTGCAACTGGGTGCAAGGCATGAGCGGCATTTCCAACAATAACTATATTACTCCGAACTTGTTCTTTACTGGTTGTTAATCGAACAGGGTAGCTATGACGCCGGCTAGCACCTGTAAATTTACCCAACCTGAAGCCGAAAGCTAATTGCAGCTCATTGAGAAATTCTGCTTCTGTTAAAGCTGCTAACTTTTGTGCTTGTGCAGAGGAAACTGTCCATACTAATGCAGAACGATTGTAGCCTTCTATTTTTCTAAGTGGCAGCATAGCCAAGGGGCCAGAATCAGTGAAGCGCTCATAAGCAACATTGTTATGGTCTTTAGATAATGTGATATTTGAAACAATTGCAACTTGTCCGTAATCTTTTGTTGTAGATTCAATACCTAAAAAATTTCTTGTGTCTGATTCAGCGCCATCAGCAATTATTAATAACTTTGTATTTATATTTCTGATTTCATCTGGTTCTGATATTTTTGAGTAACAAAGCTCGACAGCTCCACTCACTGGTTTTATCTTATTTATTTTAGCTGTATCAATAATCTCAATATCATCAATTTTGATCGCTTTATCAAGAAGTGTATCACTAATTGTCTGATTTTCTAGGATATAACCTAAAGCTGGTAAATTTTGATCTTGTGCTGTTAATTTAGCGTTTCCAAAAAAACCTTTATCGGAAATATGAACTTCATTTATCGGAGATGCGTTAACATTTAATTTTTCCCACAAACCTAATGCTGTATAAATTTCATAACTACTTTGAGAAAGTGCAGTAGTTCGTCTATCAAAACGATTATCGAGAGTGTTATTTGATTTAGCTAAAAGAGAACGTGAATCAATAATTTGGATTTTCCAGCCAAGCTTATAGGAGGACAAAAGCAGGGCCAAGCTAATCCCAACCATACCCCCTCCAATTATAGAAATATCAGGATTTTGTGAAATTTTTAACTTATTAGGCATATATTTTCCGGATCTAACTAGAGGCCATTATTGCTTCGATTTCTGATATTGTTTTTGGTGCATCGCTCGATAGGGTGTTCGGTACACCCTCGGTAACTAAGACATCATCTTCAATCCTGATCCCGATACCCCGCCAGCACTCGTCTACATTTTTATTATCTGGGGAAATATAAATTCCAGGCTCAATAGTCGTGACCATACCTGGTTGAAATGTTCGCCATTGCTCGTTGAGCTTATAGTCTCCGACATCATGGACGTCCATGCCAAGCCAATGACCAGCTCGGTGCATATAAAAATCAGTGTAGGTTTTTTTTTCTACCATTTCATTAAAGCTACCCTTCATGATACCCAAATCTAGAAGGCCTTGCGTGATAATATTGACGGTTGCATTATGCGGTTCGTTCCACTGATTTCCTGCCTGGCAAGCATCTATTCCTGCAATTTGCGCTTCCAGAACTATATCATAAATCATCTTTTGCTCTGGCGTGAACTTCCCATTAATAGGAAAAGTCCTCGTAATATCTGCAGCATAATTTTGGAACTCACAGCCAGCATCAATTAAAACTAAATCTCCGTCTTTGAGCTTTGAATTGTTTTCTACATAATGAAGAATACATCCGTTATCACCGCCACCAACTATGGATCCATAAGCAGGGAATGAGGCTCCTGCCACAGTGAACTCATATTCAATCTCAGCTTGTAGCTGGTATTCGTACATTCCCGGCATGCAACTTTTCATAGCTCTTCGATGGGCAAGAGCAGAAATAGTAGCCGCTTTTTTCATTATTTTTTGCTCAACTGAGCTTTTAAAAAGACGCATTTCATGCAGCAAGTTATCTAAATTAGTAAATAAGTCTGAAGAAATACTTGTAGAGCCCGCATTCCCTCTTTTAGCTTTTACGTGACGAACTAGGATCTCATCAAAAAAAGGGTTTTTTCCCATCGAATAATAAATCTTTCCGCGATCATCTAATATTTTAGGCAAGATCTCTTCGATAGACTCGACAGTGAATGCTTCGCTAGCTCCATATTTTTTCTTAGCGCCATCTGGCCCAACTCGACGACCGTCCCATATTTCTTTCTTTATATTTCTGCCTCTACAAAACATAAGATACTGATTATTTTTTTTTCCAGGAATCAAGATTACCATTGCATCTGGCTCCTGAAATCCTGTTAAGTAAAAAAAATCGCTATCTTGTCGATATGGATAAAGGACATCTTTATTGCGGGATTTCTCTGGTGCAGCCGAAAGAATAGCAATACTATTACAAGGCATCTTTGACATTAATCGAGTTCTTCGATTTTTAAATTCTTTACTGGTAATCATTTCTAAAATCTCTAAATATTATGTAATTCAGGTAATTCTAAAGCCAAGAACCACTAATAGGTGAGCCCTGAATCAGAATCGTCGATACAATTTAATTCACTGGAAATAGTCAATACTGCAACTTTGATGTACTCCGTTACTTCAATATAATTGGATTCACTGTCGCTTTCATTAACTTCCTCTTGATCGCTCAAAATTTGTATATTTGAAATAGATGCAAGATCACCCAAAGCTTCCTCTATATTTTCTGGTATTTCAACATTTGACAGATATTTGGAATTTCCTAAACCATATAAAAATCCTTGACACCAATCTCCTACAGAAGCCAATCGTTCACTTAATATAACATCGTCATTAGGGAGAATTGGTCTGAACTCAAAGTCATTACCATTCATCTGGTGTATAGAAAAATGATAGAGATTCACTAACATATCACCCAAATCTTCTACTCTTTCGGTTTCGACTTCTAAGAATTTTGCAACAGTTAATACCAGGGATTCTGCAGAATAAAAATTTGCTCCAGATATTGAACCAGATAAAAAACCATGTAGTTCAGCTGGGCTACCGGCTAAATTAGCCCTATTAAAGGCATCAGAAATTTCATCGTAATCCATTGTTCTATACGCTTGTAGGTTAATATTTTATCGTATCACTCTTAGAGGTAGCAATCACCTATGTTAATAAAGAAAAAATTCGTCTTGGAACATCTGGTTACTCTATATTTGGCGAATAAGCTTTAAGTTGGTTGACCAATCCATGTCTACACAATTATAGTTAAGGATATTATTAATTTATAGGCATTGAGATGTCAGTTAACCTCGAGAAATTTGAACTTAAAGTAGATAGTATTATTGCACAGTGCGCTAAACTTCAGAAAGAAAACCTATCCTTAAAAAAAAGGGCATCAGAATTACTGGTTCAACGCAGCATTCTCTTGGAAAAACAGGAACTAACCTGTGCTCGTTTAGAAAATTTGATGAAGAGGCTTAAAAGCCTCAATGATGGGATTTAATCATTATGAGTGACAAAACAGTTGATATTCATATTTTAGATAAAGACTATCAGGTCAGCTGTCCTATTGAAGAAAGTGAGGCACTTTTATGTTCTGCTAAAAAACTGAATTCACAAATGCAAAATATACGTAACACTGGAAACGTTATCGGTGTTGAAAGAATAGCCGTCATGGCTGCTTTGAACCTTACCTATGAAATTTCAAAAGTAGAAAAAAAACTATCCTCAGAAGACAGTACAAACAAAATTATCCAAAATATCGATAGAAAAATCACTACCGCATTAGAAAATTTAGATGATTCGTCTACATTTTAGCCTATTAGGGTTATAATAAGATGGCTCCCTGGGATATTCGCCAGTTGATTAGTCCTTGAGCCGATAATTTTTTACTTGGAGGGAATCAAGTCGCTATGGTGTGCATATCCGCATGACGGAAAGCCTAATATATCGCTGATCCCACCACCTTGAACCTTTCGGTTCAAGGCGCCTTCAACAGCGGTATCATCGGGGACATCTAGTAAAAAAGAAATTTTATGGATACAAATTCTTTGCGGCAACTTATGAGAAAAAGACGCCGCTCTTTAAAGTCAAAAGAGCAATCATTAGCTGAAGAAAGAGTCACTAGAAGGCTAACTTTACTTCCAAGTTTTTATATGAGCAAAAGGATTGCATTCTATTTAGCGCATGATGGAGAAATAGATCCTAAATTTGCTATGGGGATTGCAGAATCTGCGGGCAAGGAGTGTTATTTGCCTTTACTTCACCCACTGAAACAAAAGCGCCTCTATTTTGCTAAATATAAAAGAGGTGACCCCCTATCAATTAATCGTTATGGAATACAAGAGCCGCTCTTAAGAGGAGCAAAGATTGTTCCGCCATTTGCAATTGATTTAATTATTATGCCATTAGTTGCATTTGACTCCTCTTGTAATAGGATAGGTATGGGCGGAGGTTTTTATGATAGAACACTCAGAACTGAATACAAAAATACAAGACTTATAGGTCTTGCCCAAAGCATTCAAGAAACTAGTGCTATTAACAAACGGTCTTGGGATGTTACCTTACACGCTATTGTCACTGAAAAAAGTGTAGTTAATCGACATAAATAGTATTTAATGAGTCATTCATTTTTTAATATAAGAAATAATCATGAGAAAAACAAAAATTATTTGCACCATTGGCCCATCATCAGAATCTTTCACTATGTTAGAGAAGCTTGCCAAAGCTGGCATGAATATTGTCAGACTAAATATGTCTCATGGTGATCACGAATCTCATATGAAGGTTATAAAATCAGTTCGCACACTTAATAAGAAACTAGAGAACCCCATTGCTATTCTCGTAGATACTCAAGGCCCAGAAATTCGCACAGGTGATATCAAGCAAGAACTAAATCTGAAGAAAGATGACATAATTTCTGTCGTCGCACGTGGAGAAGAGAATGTTGAGTTCACATCAATAAGAGTTAACTACGAAGATTTAGTTAACGATGTAACTATTGGAGATATGATAACAGTTGATAATGGTTTAATAAATCTTGAGGTTCTCACCAAAGAAGATAGGACTATGCAATGTAAAGTAATAGACGGAGGCATTTTAAAAAGTAAGCGGCATGTAAACTTACCAGGAATTCGGGTTAATCTTCCTGCAATCACTGAAAAAGACAAACGAGATATTCTATTTTCAATATCACAAGAGGTAGATTTTATTGCTCTCTCGTTTGTAAGAAATGCTGAAGATGTAGATCAACTTAAAGCACTATTGGGGAATAAAGTTGAAAAAATTAAGGTCATCTCAAAAATAGAGGATCAAGAGGGCTTGAAAAACCTCAGTGAGATTCTAGATAAATCTGATGGTGTAATGGTGGCCAGAGGTGACTTAGGTGTTGAAATTGCGATCGAAAAACTACCTAGAGTTCAGCGTCGTATTATTCGATTATGTGCGCAGCAAGGTAAACGCGTTATAGTTGCCACACACATGCTAGAGTCTATGATAAAAAATCCAATACCAACTAGAGCTGAAGTTACAGATGTAGCTAATGCTGTTTATGAGGAGGCTGACGCGATAATGCTTTCTGGCGAGAGCGCTATGGGCAAGTACCCCGTGAAATGTGTAGAAATACTCTCTCGTATTACTTTATCTATAGAGCAGAGTCCTGGACTACAATTCGTTAAGGATTTGTCTCTAGAAAACGATAAGGCAGAAATTGCTTCTGCTGCAGTTAAATTAGCTGAGTCAATAAAAGCTAAAGCTATCATTGTGCCTACAAGGCGAGGAAAAATGGCAAACTACGTAACCAACTGTCATCCACAAACTCCTATTATTTGTGCATTTACAAACGATAGCAGAACACGAAGACAGTTGGTTTTGAACAGAAATGTGCTTAGTTTTCGAATAAATTTTAGCGAAGATCCAGAAAAGACCCTCGCGACTGCAGCGAAAATTCTCATCACACGAAAAGAGTTTTCTCCAGATGATAGAGTTGTAGTTTTATCTGACGTTCTAGCTGGTTCAGGATTTGATGCGATTCAGATTCGTCAACTATCAGATCTACTGAGAATCGATACTGAATAATTCCTCATAATTATCGGAAAATCTAGCTCAAAAAAAACTGGTAGGCTGGATTTTCTGTTTCTTCAGTCCAGTCAAACCCAAGGTCATTAAAAAATTTGCATGCCTCTTTTCTTGCTATAGCTGGTATTTGCAGTCCTGCTAGGACTCTTCCATTTTCTGATCCATGATTGCGATAATGAAACATAGTTATATTCCAGCGGTCGCCAAGCTTTATTAAAAACTGCATTAATGCCCCTGGTCTTTCAGGAAATTCGAATGTAAAAACCATTTCATCTATAGCTTCCTGAACCCTACCACCTACCATATGGCGGATGTGTAACTTAGCAATTTCATTATCTGTCATATCTACTATTGGGTAACCTTCGGTACCTAAACTTGTTACTAGTTTTTTTCGATCGTCATCTGAGAAAACCTGTAAACCAACAAAAATATGTGCACTGGCAGAATTGCCCATACGATAATTAAATTCCGTAATATTGCGCCTATCCAAAGACATACAAAATGATTTGAAGCTACCTGGTTCCTCTGGGATAGTAACTGCTAAAATTGCTTCTCTTTTTTCTCCAATTTCAGTGCGTTCAGAAATATACCGCAGCCTATCAAAGTTAATATTTGCTCCACACTCTACAGCTAGTAACGTTTTTCCTTTTACGCCTTTAATTTCAACATATTTCTTTAACCCAGCCAGACCTAGTGCCCCAGCTGGTTCACAAATAGAGCGTGTATCGTCAAAAGTATCTTTGATGCTAGCGCATATCTCATCGACGGAGACTGTCAAAACCTCATCAACGGTATCTTTTAAAATACGAAAAGTTTCTTTTCCGATTTTAGCAACAGCTGTGCCATCTGCGAAGATTCCTACATGCTTTAGCTCCACCCTCCGACCAACTTTCATTGCTGCGCTCAAACACGCTGAATCCTCTGCTTCAACAGCTATAATTTTAATACTAGGTCTTATCGTTTTAATATACGCTGCCATACCTGCACAAAGCCCACCACCGCCTACGGCTATAAAAATAGCATCTAAATCTTCTGGTACCTGCTCTAAAATCTCCATAGCAATTGTGCCTTGTCCTGCAATCACATCGGGGTCATCAAATGGATGTATATATGTCATATCTTTTTCGATCACTAACTGAGTCGCATATGCAGAAGCTTGGTCATAATTATCACCCACAAGAACAACTTCAGCTCCCAACGATCTTACTGCATTTACCTTAATGAGTGGTGTAGTTGTTGGCATGACGATAGTAGCAGTAGCACCGATTTTTTTGGCTGCCATGGCTAAACCTTGGGCATGATTTCCTGCTGAAGCAGCTATTACTCCTTTATCTAATTCAGATTTTTTTAAAGACAACATCTTGTTATATGCACCACGCAACTTGAAAGAGAATATTGGTTGCAAGTCTTCTCTTTTTAGAAGCACTGTATTATCAAGACGCAAGGAAAGCTGTGGAGCTAAGTCTACCGGGGTTTTTACAACCAGATCATAGATCTTTGCGTCTTGAATTCGTTTTACATAACCTTTAAACATTTTGACTCTTTTAAGTTGATATAATGATTACAATCTCTAATAGTAAATTTTCGATCGATGCAAAGCTAGCATTGAACCACATTTTCTGTCATTTCATGCCTTAATCCGTATAATTAAACATATAATAAGTTCTTAACGATGATTTTACCTATGAATTTATCAACGCAAAACACCCTCAAAAAGGCCGTCGCAAAAGCAGCACTAGATTATGTACTCAATAAAGTTAGCTCAGACAGTATTATTGGTATTGGTACTGGATCTACTACTAATTTTTTTATTAATCTATTGGGGCCCCATAAAAATAAGTTTAAAGGGGTTGTCGCCAGTTCTTTAGCTTCAACTGATAAACTAGAATCGTATGGTATAGAAATCCTAGACCTAAATTCTGTGCATGAAATAGAAATTTATGTTGATGGAGCAGATGAAGTAAATCAAACACTAGAGCTCATAAAGGGTGGTGGAGGTGCGCTTACAAGAGAAAAAATTACCGCTGCTGTGGCTTCTGAATTCTTATGTATGGTTGATGACACAAAACTGGTTACATCTTTGGGTCAGTTTCCTCTAGCAATTGAGGTAATACCAATGGCAAGAAGTTATGTAGCAAGAAAAATTCTGGAAATTGGAGGAGATCCAGTTTATCGACAAGGGTACGTAACTGATAATGGAAATAATATTCTAGATATACACCACCTATACCCTATTAAATCAGCTCGAGAAATAGAAGAAAAAATTAATCATATTACAGGGGTTGTTGCTAACGGTATTTTTTCTATTAGGCATGCAGATGTTGTGTTAATTGGGACAGCGGATGGTATAAAAACTATTAAACCTAATTGATGGATATACCTTAAATTATTTAAAAAATTTTCAAATTTGGCTCGCCTAACGCTGCAAATTGTTCTCTCAGCTGAAGAATATGCTCACTCCAAAAACGAATTGTATTAAACCACGGAAATGCCATGGGGAAGGCGGGATCATTCCATCTTTTTGCTATCCAGGCAGTGTAATTAATTATCCTTAAGGTTCTTAGGGCATCGATTAGCTTAAGCTCTCTTGGATGAAAATCAAAAAATTCATTATAGCCATCTATAATTTCTGACAACTGAGCGTTTTGTCTATCCCTGTTTCCAGAAAGCAACATCCATATGTCTTGGATTGCTGGAGCCATCATCGCATCATCAAGATCTACAAAATGAGCGTTATCATCTCTCCATAAAATGTTACCACTATGGCAATCGCCATGAACACGAATATTCTGAATATCGCCAGCATTGCTGACAACCTCATCTATAGTTTTCATCAAATCTTTTACTAAAGAGTCATATGATAATTTTAATTCAGTAGGTATAAAATTTTCACTTACAAATTTGGATGACTCATAACCAAAAGTGTTGCTATTCAACGTATTCCTGTGGCTGAAAGGTCTAATAGCCCCAACAGCATGAATTCTTCCTAGCAGTTTTCCCAACAAATATAAATTATCCAGATTATCCAGTTCAGGGCCATAGCCTCCTTTTCTTGGGAATAATGCAAAGTGGAATCCTTTATATTGGAAAAGACTTTCACCGCCCTCACTAATCAAAGGAGCAACAATAGGTAATTCCTGTTCAACTAACTCAAAACAAAATTGATGTTCTTCCAAAATTTGTTTCTTATTCCATCTGTCAGGGCGATAAAATTTTCCAATAATTGGAGATGAATCCTGAATTCCGATTTGATACACACGATTCTCATAACTATTCAAGGGTAATAATCGACTATCAGTTATATAGCCTAGTTCATCCAATGCATTAAGTATAAAGTCCGGCGTAAGTTGATGAAACGGGTGAGACGAAGAGCCCTTAAAAGATGTTTTCTGAATACATATATCTTGAATATTACCATTAATATTATTACTCATTATTATTTACCAGAAATAATTTAGGGTTATGCCTTTTCAATGAAAATATTAGCAAAGCAGCTGAAATCCATGCAATGCATGCAATTATATAAGGCTGCCCTACTTCTAACACTCCAACACAGATTAAACTAAAAATATTACCTAAAATCTGCATAATAATGATCAAAGGTATATGTTTACGCTTATTTACTGTCTCAGCAAATAACCCCATGAGGTAAGCAGCGGAAAAATTCCAGGCTCCTCCGATAAAACAAAAAGCGATAACTGTCGATTGATTTGGTAGAAATCCAAATAAACCTGAAGCTAAAATAAAAATGGCTATCCCCAAACTAATCAAAATTGGCTTAGCGCAATTTGATTTAGTCTCCATTAAAACAACAAATAGGGCTCCTATTCCACTAGATAGAGATAAAATTATCATATAGAAGCCGGCGCTATAGGCAATTGGCTCTATAGTATTTTTAACTATATTTCCGCCTAAAAAAATTAATAGGATCGCTACTAAAAAGAAGTAAGCTCTATGTTGGGAACTACCAGCAGTTGATACTTCAGGCTCAGTATCTTGTATATTTTTAGGAATTTTTTGACTTAAAATTAGTGACCCTAAACAAAAGCATGATGCTACCATTAGTGTATGTTGAAAACTGAAAACCTCAGCGGTTGCTGGGGGCAATAAATAAGAAACGAGAGCAACAATAAAGGATTGTAGACAAAGAGTAAGGGCATAGCTACGAATTGGATTTTTGTTCACACCAAGACATAAAAATGCAGTTGAGCATATAGTGCCAACAGCAAAACCTGATAGTCCCTGAAAAAAAAGTAAAAATTTGAAATCTGTTATAAGAATTGACAACGTAAAGCTTGCTGCTCCAAAAACACTCGCGATAAATATCAAACCACGCCAATTTAAAAACAAAATATATAGATTAAATAATATTGCAGACAACCCGAAACTGACCAGAAAAACCCCCCCCAACCACAATGGTTCTGAATGGGAAAGGCCAAGGTCTCTCGTAGCAAGAGCAACCACTAAAGGCATGTTAATTAAATAGACTGTAGCAAATAAAGAAATGATGATTGCAAAAAAACGCACACTAATACTATTTATATCAACAAATATTTTTTTACGCAAAATATATTCTTTTTCCTAGTCTTTATTTTGGTGTATCTCAATTTAGCAAAATTTTTAATAGAATTTACCGTTCAAATAATCATGATGCATTTTATCTAGGCTATATGCCTTGATTTTGCTTGCTTTTCCAGCAGTCCCAAACGATTCATATCTATTTATACAGATATCTTTCATTGCCTGAGTTGTTTTAGCAAGGTACTTTCGAGGGTCAAATTCAGATTTATTTTCAGCCATGAACTGTCTAATAGCACCAGTAGAGGCTAATCTCAAATCTGTATCTATATTAACTTTACGAACACCGTATTTAATGCCTTCAACTATTTCTTCTACGGGAACACCGTAAGTCTCAGGAATATCGCCACCAAATTTATTTATCACTAGTAACCATTCCTGAGGAACTGAAGACGATCCATGCATCACAAGATGCGTATTAGGGATTTTAGAGTGGATTAACTTTATACGGTCAATGTCTAAAATATCACCTGTTGGGGGCCTAGAAAATTTATAAGCACCATGTGACGTCCCTATAGCTATAGCAAGAGCATCAACAGAAGTTTTGGATACGAAATCTAACGCCTCTTCTGGGTCAGTTAGCATTTGCTCATGGGACAACGATCCCTCTGCACCTACGCCATCCTCTTCACCAGCTTGACCAGTCTCAAGGGATCCAAGACAACCCAGCTCACCCTCAACGGAAACCCCACAAGAATGTGCCATCTCAACTACTTGTTTTGTAACTTTTACATTGTAATCATAGGATGCAGGAGTTTTACCATCCTCTCTTAAGGATCCATCCATCATGACCGAACTAAATCCTAACTGAATAGAGCGCTGACAAATAGCTGGACTTGTTCCATGGTCTTGATGCATACATACCGGTATATGAGGAAATTCTTCAATAGCAGCTAAAATTAAATGTCTAAGAAAGGGCGCTCCTGCATATTTTCTGGCACCTGCTGATGCCTGAACAATAACAGGGGAATCAGTAGTATCAGCAGCCTCCATAATCGCACGAATCTGCTCTAAGTTATTAACATTAAACGCAGGGACACCATATTTATATTCAGCAGCATGATCTAGTAATTGTCGCATTGATATAAGAGCCATATAATTACTCCTTACTAATTATATTAATTATTTTAAAACTGTCGGCCAGTTACGGGATTTTATGTTTCAGCCTGATATAGACCTTGTCCTAAAACGACTTTGAAGTATCTCAACCGCAGGCAAAGTTTTGCCCTCTACATACTCTAAAAAAGCTCCACCACCAGTCGATATGTATGAAATCTTATCGATAATACCGAATTTATCTATGGCTGCGAGTGTATCGCCTCCTCCGGCAACAGTGTAACTATTGCTGTGAGCAATAGCTTCAGCTATTGTTTTAGTCCCACCTTGAAACTGATCAAACTCAAAGACACCTATAGGTCCGTTCCACAATATAGTGCCACTAGATACTAAAATATTAGCTAATTTCTTTGCTGATACTGGACCAAAATCAAAGATCATGTCTTTACTAGAGATTTCGTTTACAGACTTTACCGTAGCTATTGTAGATTCACAAAATTCTTTTCCAACTATCACATCTGTTGGAAGCAGTATTTCTGTTTTCAACATTATTTCTTTTGCTTCTGCAATAAGATTATGTTCGAAAAGCGAGCTTCCTATAGGAAGACCCTTGGCTGCCAAAAAAGTATTAGCTATACCACCACCCACAATCAGCTGATCAACCTTATCTGCTAGTTTTTTTAATACTGCTAATTTACTTGATACTTTAGAACCACCAACTATAGCCACCATCGGTCTGGCTGGCTGTTTTAAAATCTTATCGAGAACATTCAATTCACGAACTAATAAAGGCCCAGCACATGAAATTGGAGCATATTTCGCTACGCCATAGGTAGAAGCTTGAGAGCGGTGTGCAGCACCGAATGCATCCATCACAAAAATATCACAGAGAGATGCATACGATTTTGATAAGCTTTGACTATTTGTTTTTTCACCCTCATTAAATCTCACATTTTCTAAAAATATTATATCACTATCACAGTTAAATATTTTTTCTTCTCTGTCAGAAGTGACTGTGATATCAACCTTAAGCATTTCCTTTATGTATCTAGCTATTGGCTTAATAGAGTATTGTTCGTTGAAATTGCCTTCGATTGGTCGCCCTAGATGAGACATTAATATTACTCTAGCACCCGCTTTGAGTGCGTATTCAATCGTTGGGATTGCTGCAAGAATACGAGCATCTGATGTGATAATTCCATTCTTTATTGGAACATTTAAGTCCTCGCGAATCAGCACACGTTTACCTTGAAGCTCTAAATCAGTCATTTGTAAAATTTTTTCCAAAAAATACTGTCCTTATTTTTTTGCACTTAACCAGTGCTTTGTAAGTTCAAGCATACGGTTTGCATAACCCCACTCATTATCAAACCAAATTAATATTTTAACTAAGCGCTTCTGGCTTACTCGAGTTTGACTAGCATCAACGATACCACTGCGTTTATCATGATTAAAATCACAAGATGCAAGTGGCTCCTCCGTATAACCAATGATGCCAGAAAGCTCAGACTGAGACGCACGCTCTAAAGCTTTATTTACAGATAAAACATTTACGTCATTTTTGAAAAGTATTGATAGATCAATGACAGATACGTTTATAGTGGGGACTCTCATAGCTTGTGCTTCAAATCTTCCAGCTAATTCAGGAAGCATCCTATCAATACCTACGGCTAACTGAGTATCAACAGGAATAATAGAATTCATAGCAGCACGTGTTTTTCTTAAGTCAGTATGATGATATGCATCGATGACTGGTTGATCATTCATAGCGGAATGAATGGTAGTAATTACACCCCCTTCAGCTATAAATTCCTTATTAAGAGTATTGATCACAGGTACGACACAGTTAGTTGAGCAAGAGGCATTGGATATAATCGACTCTTTTCCGTTCAAGGTATTCTCATTAACTCCCATAACAATTGTAGCGTCTAAGTCGGGTTCCCCCGGCTGAGAAAAAAGTACTTTTTTTGCTCCTGCTTTTATATGCTTATATGCAGTCAAACGGTCTGTGAAAGCGCCGCTGCATTCAAAAACAACGTCAATTTCTAAAGCAGTCCACGGTAGATCATTTATATTTTTACATTGATATATTGATATATTATCTTTGTTGATCTCTAATTTATTGCCTTTTATTTCAATGGTGCCAGGGAAATGACCATGAGTTGAGTCATACTTGGTAAGATGAGCTATAGTTTTACAATCAGCAAGCTCATTGATCGCAATAATTTTTATATTTTTTTTATGCTCAGATTCATAGAGTGCCCTGAGAACAGAACGCCCAATACGACCATATCCATTAATAGCGACACGGATCGGAAGATTTTTTTTAGTATCCATAACATGTCCCAAAAATTTCTACAGCTGAACCAATACTGCATTTACAACATTCTCAACAGTAAATCCAAAGTGCTCCATAACTTTTTCACCCGGTGCTGATTCACCAAAAGTTGTCATGCCCACCACTTTTCCATCTATACCGACATACTTATACCAATAATCGGAGTGTCCTGCTTCAACTGCTACTCTAACTCTTACACATGAAGGCAAAATTCTCTCGCGATAAGCTAAATCCTGTAAAGAGAAAATTTCAGCACATGGCATTGATATGACTCTAGCATTTACACCTTTGCTAAATAACGCCTGAGCGGCGTCAACAGCTATTTCTACCTCTGAGCCAGTTGCAATAATAATAGCATCTAACTTTCCATCAGGATCTTTGAGGATGTAGCCACCCTTTGCTACATCAGCTAGTTGTTCTTGGCTACGAGTCTGTGGAGTTAAACTTTGCCTACTAAATATGAGTGCACTCGGGCCTCCATCTCTTTCGATCGCACTTTTCCAACTGACTGCAGATTCTACAGTATCGCAAGGGCGCCATGTTTCTAGATTTGGGGTTGATCTTAATGCTGTCAATTGCTCGACTGGTTGATGCGTGGGACCATCTTCACCCAGACCAACAGAGTCATGGGTGTAAACAAATATATTTTTTTGTTTCATAAGAGCTGCCATTCGAACAGCATTTCTGGCATATTCCATAAATATCAAAAAAGTCGCTCCGTAAGCAATAAATCCGCCATGAAGTGTGATGCCATTCATCATGCCGCTCATACCAAATTCGCGAACACCATAAAATAAGTAATTACCTGATGCATCTTCACTAGTAATTCCTTTGGACCCAGACCATATAGTCAGATTTGAGCCGGCTAAATCAGCTGAACCACCCAATAATTCAGGTAACAATGGACCAAAGATATTCAAGCAATTCTGGGATGCCTTTCGAGAAGCAATCTTTTCCATTTTGTGCTGACACTCATATATATAAGCATTTGCCTTTTCGCTAAAATCTTCAGGTATATGACCATCAAGCCGACGCTCAAGCTCAGAACAAAGCTCTGGATATTGATTACGATAATTTTTAAATTCTTCGTCCCATTTTGATTGAGCAAGGCCACCTTTTTTTTCAGCATTCCAGCTGGCATAAATCTCAGAAGGAATCTCAAATGGTCCAAATTGCCACTTTAGTTTCTCTCGTGCTAGAGCAACTTCTGATGCTCCCAATGGAGCTCCATGGCAATCTTCTTTACCCTGCTTATTAGGCGAACCGTAGCCAATTACCGTTTTACAACATATCAGTGTCGGTTTATATTTTTCAGCGTGAGCATCTTCAATAGCAACCTTAATTGCAGCATGATCATGTCCATCAATGTTTGGAATCACCTGCCAACCATAAGATCTATAGCGATCTGGAGTATTATCTGTGAACCATCCATTCACTTCACCATCAATTGAGATCCCATTATCGTCATAAAATACTATCAACTTACCTAACTTTTGAGTTCCAGCAAAAGAAGATACTTCATGAGAAATCCCCTCCATTAAGCACCCATCACCCAAGAAGCAATAAGTTTTATGGTCTATAATTTTGTGATTCTCTCTATTGAACTGAGCTGATAAAATTTTCTCAGCTAATGCCATACCCACCGCGTTGCTCAATCCCTGACCTAATGGACCAGTTGTTGTCTCAACACCAGGTGTATAGCCAAATTCTGGATGTCCGGGTGTTTTTGAATGGAGTTGACGAAAATTCTTTAAGTCTTCAATTGAAAGATCATAGCCACTGAGATGTAGCAAGGAATATAGCAGCATTGAACCATGTCCATTAGACAATACAAAGCGATCGCGATTTGACCAAGAGGGATCAGAAGGATTATGAATTATAAAGTCGTTCCATAACACTTCAGCAATATCCGCCATACCCATCGGGGCACCGGGGTGGCCGCTGTTAGCTTTCTGGACAGCATCCATACTAAGTGCACGAATCGCGTTGGCAAGATCACGTCTAGACGGCATAAAAAACTCCTGCTAAGTAAAGCATTGCATAAAAAAATTAATGAAATGAGTTGTTATTCTCTCTTACAAATTTGGTTCAGTAAACACGCTATGAGTATTAATTTATTTTAATCTATATCAATAAATATTGATATAGATTAGTCGACATGATATATTTAATAAATGAATAACTCTATAAAAGATTCTCGAGAAATTTCGGGTTCTTCTACAAAAATTAATGGCGAATCTTCTTATCTAAATGAATCAGCCGTTAACACAGCGGCACTAGCAGTCTTTTTTAAGGCTGCAGGTGATCCATTGCGTTTAGATATATTAAGAGTCCTTCAGCATAATGCTTATGGTGTTCTCGAACTAGGGGAAATTTTCGAAACAAAACAATCCGGAATGAGTCACCATTTAAAGGTATTGGCAAATGCTGGACTTGTTGTATCACGTAGAGAGGGCAATACAATTTTTTATCGGCGTTCTCCTTTGCCATTAAAGTCAGCTATGCAGGAGCTACATAGGAATCTTTTTCTAACAATTGATTCAACCGAGATCGCATTTGATTTAATACAGCGCATTAAATTAGTTAATCTTGAACGCACGCAGGCCTCACGAGAATTTTTTGAGCAAAATACTGGGAAATTTAATGCAAACCAAGATTTAATAGCTAGCTACAAACAATATGGACAAATCATAACTGAGTTTTTAGATTCCACCTCAGTAAAAAAAGGTACTGTGCTTGAAGTTGGTCCTGGTGAGGGAGAATTTCTGATAGATCTTGCAAAACGGTTCAAAAGAGTAGTTGGTATCGATACATCAAAAGAAATGATTAATATTTCAAAAAAAACAATTGCATCTAAAGATCTTTCAAATGTTGAGCTATTACATGGGGATACTGGACTAGCTCTAGAAGAAAAAATAGCAGCCGACTGTATCACACTAAATATGGTGCTTCACCACACTCCGGATCCAGCTGCAGTGTTTAATGATATATCTAGATTGCTCACTGAGGAAGGTGTTTTGATTGTGACAGAACTTTGTGGGCATGATCAAACCTGGGCACATAAATCATGTGGGGACCTCTGGTTGGGATTTGAACCAGATGATTTAAGGAATTGGGCTGCTGCTGCAGAGCTCTATGAAGGTGAAAGCTTATATTTAGCGCAACGAAACGGTTTTCAAATTCAATTACACCAATTTTTTAAGAAAAAAAGCAAATACTAATTTATGCGGGAAAAACCAATGTCTAACTACAATACTTTCACCTCGGAATCTGTATCCGAGGGACATCCAGATAAAATGGCTGATCAAATTTCAGATGCTATTTTGGATGCTATTATCAAAGATGATCCTTTATCTCGAGTTGCTGTAGAGGTAATGGTCAAAACAGGTATGGCAATTATAGCTGGAGAAGTCAGAACTGAGACCTATATCGATCTTGAGGAAATTGTTAGGAACGTTATTTTAGATATTGGTTACACAAATTCAGATTTAGGTTTCGATGGTGCCTCATGTGCTGTATTGAATGCTATTGGTAAGCAGTCTAATGATATTGCTATTGGAGTAGATGAAGGTACAAAGAAAGAGCTTGGTGCTGGAGATCAAGGGTTGATGTTTGGCTACGCGACTAATGAGACAGCAGTGCTTATGCCGGCGCCGATTTATTACGCCCATCGTATAATGGAACGGCAGTCGAAGTTACGAAAAAATGGGGCATTGCCCTGGTTGCGTCCCGATGCTAAAAGTCAGATAACGTTTCGCTATCAAGATGGGTTGCCTGTTGCGGTTGATGCGATTGTATTATCAACTCAACATAATCCTGATATATCTCTTAATGACTTACGTGATGCGGCTCTTCAGGAAATTATTAAGCCTGTTATTCCTGAAAAATGGCTTCATAAAAATACATTATATCATATTAATCCTACGGGCCAGTTTATCATTGGAGGTCCTATGGGTGATTGCGGATTAACAGGAAGAAAAATTATTGTAGACACATATGGAGGCATGGCTCGCCATGGTGGTGGTGCATTTTCTGGAAAAGATCCATCGAAAGTTGACCGTTCAGCTGCTTATGCTGGAAGATATGTAGCGAAGAACATAGTTGCGGCAGGTATTGCTGACCAATGTGAAATACAAATATCCTATGCCATTGGAGTTTCAGAGCCAACTTCTATAAGTATCAATACTTTTGATACAGGTAAATTATCTAATGATCAAATTGCTTCTTTAGTACGAGATCACTTCGATCTTCGTCCACAAGGCATTATCGACATGCTTGATCTGAATCGCCCTATCTATCGCAATACATCAACATATGGACACTTTGGTAGAGAAGAGAAAAATTTTACATGGGAAAATACTGATAAGGCAAAAATATTAAAAAGCTTTCTTTAGAGAGTCGTCATTTTTAAATAAAAAATTTAAAGGAATAAAAAGGGAAAAGTTATGAATACAATGATTACAAATAGTGACTATAAGGTGGCAGATATAAGTCTAGCCGACTATGGTCGCAAAGAAATAGCTATAGCAGAAACAGAAATGCCTGCTCTTATGGCGCTAAGAAAAAAATATCTCACGGAACAGCCCCTTAAGGGTGCAAAAATACTTGGCTGTATTCATATGACGATACAGACAGCGGTTCTTATACAAACGCTTGAAGCTTTAGGTGCTGAGGTTCGATGGACATCGTGTAATATTTTTTCTACTCAAGACCATGCTGCTGCAGCTATTGCAGCAAGTGGTACACCCGTTTTTGCTTGGAAAGGTGAAACAGAAGAGGACTATGAGTGGTGTCTTGAACAGCAAGTGCTAAGTAATGGGGTGCCCTGGGATGCAAACATGGTGCTTGATGATGGAGGGGATTTGACTGGTCTGCTTCACAAAAAATATCCGGATGTTTTAAAGGGTGTTCATGGAGTTACAGAAGAAACAACAACAGGTGTTCTTCGTCTGTATGAAATGCTAAAAAATGGCGAGCTGAAAATACCGGCAATTAATGTTAACGATTCTGTTACCAAGTCTAAAAATGATAACAAGTACGGGTGCCGCCATAGTCTTAATGATGCTATCAAGCGTGCAACTGATCACCTACTCTCTGGGAAAAAAGCTATTGTGATTGGTTACGGTGATGTTGGTAAAGGTGCTGCTCAGTCTTTGCGTCAAGAAGGTATGATAGTCAAAATAACTGAAATAGACCCTATTTGTGCTATGCAAGCCTGCATGGACGGTTTTGAAGTAGTTTCAACGTATACTAATGGTGATCCTTCTAACGGTATTAATGTCGATTTACTAAAGACAACAGATTTATTAGTCACAACTACTGGTAACTATAATGTTTGTGATTCAGATATTTTAAGTGGACTCAAGATTGGCTGTGTTGTTTGCAATATCGGACATTTTGATAATGAAATAGATACTGCATATATGCGAAAAAATTGGAAATGGGTAGAAATTAAACCTCAAGTGCATCAAGTTTTTCGTGATTCATCGAACAACGATTATCTGCTACTTCTCTCTGAAGGAAGACTAGCAAATTTGGGTAATGCAACAGGCCATCCAAGCAGAATTATGGATGGGTCATTTGCTAACCAAGTGTTAGCTCAAATTCATCTTTATAAACAGGGCTATGCGAATCAAAATTTAGCCTCAAAAGAAAAAATGTTAGTCGTGGAAGTGTTGCCGAAAAAACTTGATGAAGAAGTAGCAGTTGAAATGGTTAAAGGTTTCAGCGGAGTGCTCACTCGGTTAAAAGCATCTCAGGCTAAATACATTAACGTACCTATTGATGGTCCTTACAAAGACGAAAACTATAGATATTGACATACGGATAACTAAAATATAATGAATAATCATCATTTAAGTTTTGAGTTTTTTCCACCTAAAACTGAAGTAGGAAGATTAAAGCTTGCTAAAGTTCATGCCAAGCTGAATTTACTGAATCCCGAATTTTTCTCAGTCACGTATGGTGCTGGTGGTTCCACAAAAACTTTCACAAAGGATACTGTGCTTGATATACAAAAAAAAGGCTCCAACGCAGTTCCTCATGTATCTGTTTGTGCAGATGATACGCCATCGCTATTTGAACTTCTGAGTGAATATAAAAGTGCTGGTATTAGTAAAATAGTTGCACTTCGTGGAGACCTACCATCAGGTATGGGCGGAACCAAGCAGTTGGTTTATGCAAATGAACTTGTCGAATTAATAAAAGATCATTTTGGAGATTCTTTTGAGATTTTTGTTGCCGCTTACCCTGAGATTCACCCAGAATCAGAAAACTATCAAAAAGATATTTATTGGCTAAATAAAAAGTTTGAAGCTGGCGCTAGTCGAGGGATAACACAATATTTTTATAACTCTAATAGTTACTTATATTTTGTAGAGCAGTGTAAAAAATCTGGGATAGAAGCGCCTATAATTCCGGGCATTATGCCAATTACTAACTATCATAATCTTGTTCGTTTTTCAGAAAATTGTGGTGCTGATATACCGCGGTGGATCCAAAAAAGATTGCATCAATACGGTGATGACACAGAAAGTATAAAAGATTTTGGATTAGATGTAGTAACGCACCTTTGTGAAGAATTACTTGAAAATAATGCTCCTGGGTTACATTTCTATACTATGAACCAAGCAGACGTTAATCTCACTCTATGTAATAGATTGGGTTTCTCATTAGCTAATGCGTGATATCAGAGTTCACACAAAACAACAACTTTCATCTGGTACAGAGATTATACTTGATGATTTCGCTGCCAGACATATAGGGAAGGTTTTAAGGCTAAACCCTGGGAAATTTGTAACAATTTTCAATGGTGAAGGCGGTGAGTTTAAATCAACAATAACAAAAATTAATAGAAATAAAATAACGCTACTCGTTGGTGATCATGTTAAGGAAACAAATGAGTCGCCATTAAAGATCCATCTTGGGGTTGGGATTTCGCGTGGTGACAGAATGGACACAGTTATACAAAAATCGACTGAGGTTGGGGTTTCTGAAATAACGCCACTATTTACTGAAAGGGTTGGGGTTAAGCTAGAAAATGATAAGGTAAAAAGCAGATTATTGCATTGGCAAAAAGTTTGCATAAGTGCTTGCGAACAGTCCCATCGAACAAAAATACCAATTATTAATTCTCCAAAAAAAATTGAAGATTGGATTCAAAACGCTTCTGCACAAAAAAAAGTTATGCTAGACCCAAAAGGAAAAACACAAATATCAACTCTTAAAAACAATAATGCCATAGTAGATATATCACTATTAATTGGTCCAGAGGGTGGATTTTCTGCTAGGGAAGTTGAAATTGCTAAAAATTCCGAATTCGACCAGATATCTCTCGGGCCAAGGATTCTCAGAACAGAAACAGCTCCAATTGTAGCAATCAGTATCTTTCAATCAATGTGGGGTGATATCCATTAATTTAGACTTATAAACTCATAGTTCTTAGTTTAATTAATTAGTGTTTTTTTTCATTTTGTGCTTTTTCTTCGGCTTGCTTAATTGCCTTCTTTTCTTTATACATTGCATCAAAATTGATTGGAGCAAGCATTAAAGGGGGGTATCCAGCTTTTAGTAGTACATTATCAAGAGTTTCTCGCAAATAAGGGAACATTATTAATGGGCAGGCGGAGTTCAAAGCCTCGTCTAGGCGATCATCTGGAAAACCATCAATTAAAAACAATGCTGCTTGGTCAATCTCAACACTAAATGCCACAATATTCTCATTAGTTGCTGTAACTTTAACACTTATCACCGCTTCGTAGCGCCCATCATCATCAATGGATGAATGGCTGAGATTTAAATCCATTTTAGTTTCTGGCTTCCAGTCTGTACCAAACACGCTAGCAGAATTGGGGGACTCAAAATTACTTTTCTTTAAATATATTTTTTGCATAGAGAAATGAGGTACCGGGGCCTCTTTCGATGATACTTTTTTTGGTGATGTTTCTTTTGACATTTCTTATTCCTTTAATTTATCGCAAAGTAGCTTTATCGAAATTTATTAATCAAAATATAAATGTATATACGGCAAAAAATTATTGTTAGTGAGACCTAACGAATATATTAATACATTATAACTGAGTACATTTAAAAAATTTTATCCAAAAACAAATAAGTCCCAGCCGAAGGCTGGGACTTACTGTTTACTACCTATAACTTATATCTTTTTAGGTGCTGGAATACCAACCCACTCAAAAAAAGTTTTCAAGTCTGGTTGAACATCGTGCATACACATGTACCAAGGTGTTGGTGCTTCGATATCAAGCATAGTTCCACAATCAGGGCAAGAGTACTCACGATATACCTGCCATGTTGTGTCTGGTGCCATCAATCGTGGATATACTTGGTCCATTTTCTCAGGAGTATCACGAACATAAATATTCGCATTAAGCTTCCAGTTTCCCTTATAGTGACCAAAATCTTTACCGCAATCACAAAACGCGTGAATTTCCTCGTCGCCATCTCTGATAGCTAGGTTTAGATGTGGTCCTAATGCCATAATAACTTTATGTTTGTATGACAGTTTTTCTTGAATTACTTCCATGTAAAGCTTGTAGCGATCTGCATCTTTAGGCATGGAAATCATTTGGTGCACTGTGTCCCAGGCTAAAGTACCATCGACCAGCTGCTTAACTTCTTGTTTTGTATATGTAGACATAATTATACCTTCTTTTGTCTAATTGATAGTTGATCAAGTGCATCTATATGGATGCACTGTCTCAATGTCTCAGTTAACGATCATTCCTCAGTCATAATGACGGGCTTACAGTCCGGCATTTCACTGATGTCCATAGTTTTAGTAGAACCATATGTTGGGATGCCCAACGAAGACTCTAACAAGTTATATTCTGCAGGTAGATCCCAGAATGTTTTAAATTCATTCAGGAATGGTTCTGACAGAGCAAAACTTGAAGCATACATCTGCTTAACTTGTGGAGAAGCTTTATTGTCAAGAATATTTTGACGTTCAGTTTTCATCCACTCTTTGACAGGAACGCTGCGCTTAATGCGGTCTTTCTTGATTTGTTCTTGAGCCGCAGTAGTTTTAGCTGAATCTACAGTATAAACACCTTCTGCATCCTGAGTGTAAACAACGCCGTAAATTTTCTTAGCGTATTCAGGAAGAATGTAGTTTTCGTTAAGATCTTCTTCGATGCTCTGCTTACCAGTGTGCAAACGATCTAAAGGATCACCAAATCCTGGACCACCACGTAGGTAGTTCAAGTACAGATCGCCATTATCAAACATGGCTTCTGTAGTGATACATTGCTTATCACGTTTAACTTCAGCGTCAGGACCAAGAAGATTTTCCCATAGACGATCGTCTGGATTCAAATCTTCACCTAAAGGTATTTCCTTTCCGGCTTCAATTCTTCCACCAGGACCAACGAGTCCAGTATTATGTGCTTCGAAACGGTAACCAGTTGCTGAAGGATAACCACCCATCAAGCCCCAATCACTATTCATGTAACCATTACCCATAAAGAACATAGTCCAGTCACATGAACCATGAACCATACGTAACGTTTCAAAACCATTACCACCACGCCATTTACCGTAACCGCCTGAATTGGTTTTTTGAGTACGACCTAAGTATAAAAGAGGTTCTGCAAGTTCCCAGATCTCAATATCACCCATGTCGCCTTCAGGATTCCAAATCGCAGCTGCGTTGTTAAGGCCATCTTTCATCGCACATGCACCAGTACCACAAGCTGCTGTTTCAAAACTATTTACAGCATGGATTTCTCCATCTTGGTTGATACCACCACCTTGTAACCAGTTACAAGGGTTAGAGTTACCAGAGTTAACTTCTTCTAAGTAACCACGACCAAAGTATGTACGGCTAATTCCTCTCCATAAAGAGCTCCATGAGGAAACCAAGAAATGCCATGCATCAGCGTGAGCTGTACGACGATCATCTGGGTTAGTCCAGGTACCTTTAGGTAGACGGAATTGAGTTGCATAACGACAACCATCATTAACACGCTCAGTAGGTACAAGGCTTTGAGTCATCATCACCCAGATACCTGATGTGAACGCAGTGGGATTTGCATTATACGTATGCCAGCCCCAGCGACTACAACCTTCAAAATCTAAACGCCAGCTAGCGTCTGATTTAACGGTAATAGCACAAGGTGCATGCATAATTGAATCAAGTTTCGCAAACGGTGAAGGTACTGCTACATCTGGATGCGTATAAGGTACATCAACAAATGCTACAGTTTTTACTATACCTGGAATACACATAGCTTTAATTCGGCTAGTGAGTCCACGGCGACCGTCTTCAATTACTTCCATTGCAAATACATCCCATGCTTCAACACCTTCGTCAGCAATAGTTTCTTGAACCATTTCACGAATCATTGAAGTACCAGCAATACGAGTTTTCTCATCAAGAATCCAGTATTTAACTGTACGCACGTTACGTTGACTTTCATGTAACCAGTCACGCAGTGGAGTATCGTTTACACCTGTCTTACGACAAGTAATTTGTAAGCCATCGCCGAAACGTTGGATTTGGCCGTTAGACATAGATCCTGGTCCTACAGCACCAGTATCAATAACGTGAGTTACACCACCCACCCATGCAACCAGGTATCCTTCAAAGAATACAGGAATAATAGTTGCAATATCGCAAGGGTGTACGTTACCAGTTTGGCAATCGTTGTTAGTGAACATGTCACCTTCATTGATTCCAGGATTAATTTCCCAGTTGTTTTGGATCATATATTTGATCGCAGCACCCATGGTACCAACGTGGATAATAATACCTGTAGAAGTAGCAATACAGTCACCAGCTACGTTGTAAAGCGTAAAGCACAATTCGCCTTCTTGTTCAACGATTGGTGACGCTGCAATTTTCTTGGCAACTTCACGAGAGTTAACCAAACCTGCACGAACTTTAGAAAAAATACGCTCGTATTTGATTGGATCTTTCTCTTTAAGTGTTAATGTTTTGATACCGTCATAGTGTCCAGTTTCCGACGCACGCGCCAAGATACCATTTCGGTTCTCGTCTAGAGACAAACCATTTTTCAATAATTTACCTAGCTCTGCCCCTTTAAGGGTTTCTAATATAGTCATTTAATTTCTCCTGTTAATTTCTTGACTAAGCGTCAACATAATTAAATGCGACTGTTAGATCTTCAGTCTCAATCAAGTGGAAGAGACGGTGCTTATCTAAGAACGTTGCGAAGCCAGTTGGAACTACAAAAGTAGTTGCATCCGACTCAATCACAGCTGGACCTTCAACTCTGTTGCCAGGCATCAAGCTTTCCATGTGATAAAGATCGGCTTCAACCCACTTGCGTCGATCATAAAACTTACGAGTACCAGTTTTAGATCCAGCTGCTGGGGTTTCACCTTGTTCTTTTTCGTCTGGAACAGCAGGTTTACTTGTTTCTACTGAACCTCGAAGAATTGCACCAGTTATACCAAAACCAAGCTCAGGCGAACGGGCAGCATCAGCATATACTCGAGCATATTCTGCATCGAACGCTGCTACTAGTGCTGGCCAATCTTTCTTGCCTTTTACTTTTGGTAATGGCGAATCAATTTCCAAGTCATTTAGCTGACCTAGGTATTGCATACTATATCCTGGCGTAAATGTGATATCTTTCTCAGAGAATCCATTGATTTCGAACTCTTCTAATACTTTAACTTTCAGAGTATCCCATGCTGATTGAAGCTGATCGACAGAATCTTCTAAATCTTGATCTGTTGATTCTTCAGTTATGCCAACGTTAACACTCATATCATAACGATATTCGAAGTCAGCTGATGCACAACCAAACGCTGAGAATCCAGCAGCCCAAGCAGGAACGATAGTTTCCTTGAAACCTAATCCTTTTGTGTAACCGTATGCGTGAACTGGACCACCGCCACCGTATGAGAAACATACGAAATCACGTGGGCTATATCCTTTACCAGAGATCATTGCACGTAAGTGCTGACGTAATGAAAGGTCAAGTAGCTCAATAACACCAGCTGCTGCATCTTCTAAAGATAATCCCATAGGAGTAGCAATTTGCTCTTGAACACACTTTTTACCACGCTCAACATCTAGTTTTAAAATCCCGCCAAGGAAGTTATCAGGGTTCAAGTAACCTAGAATAATATGGCAGTCAGTTACAGATACTGTATCCAATCCACCTTCTGGCCAACAAGTACCAACTCGGTAACCAGCACTATCAGGACCTAGTTTAAGAGAATTAGAGTAAGGGTCGATACGTACAAAACTACCTGCACCTGCACCGATACTATCCATCGCAACCATAGGTAATGATAATACCAAGCGAGCCATTTCACTATCTTTATGGATAGAGTAGTTGCCACCGGTAATTAGCGCCATATCGAAGCTAGTACCACCAATATCTGAACATGCGATATTTTCGTAACCTAATTGCTCACCTAGATATTTAGCACCAATAACTCCACCAATTGGACCTGATACTAATGAACGAGCTAATTCTTTTGCTTTCCAGCTGATAGTACCACCATGGGTAGCCATCACGCGCACATCGAATTTACCACCTTTAGCACGCATAGTATCGCTTAACTTACCAAGAATTTTTCTTGAGGGTTCAGCAGCATATGCTTCTAGGATAGTAGTATTAGTACGATGACTTTCTTTACGTGCTGGATAGTAATCAACAGATGCGAATACTGGTATATCTGATCCGCTATCTTTAATCACTTTTTCAACAGCGTCACGTACCGCGTGCTCATGTGCTGGGTTTAGATAAGAGCTGAGCAAACTAATAGCGATTGCTTTAACGCCCTGATCAACAAGCTCTTTAGCAGCTTGTGTTGCTTCTTCTACCCTCACAGGTATAACAACAGCACCCTTACAGTCGATACGCTCAGTAACACCACGAGTATCGTGGATATGAACCAAAGACTCATCATATTTATGGCTATTTAGGTGTAGGCGATCTTCGAATGCATACCCTAGATAACATTGAATGGCTCGACCCATTCTATGAAAATCTTCAAATCCTTTACTTGTTATTAGGCCTGTACGTAATCCCTTTCTTCCCACAACACGGTTAAGCATCGCAGTTCCAGAAAATACGCAAGTAACCATTTCCGGGTATGTATCTTCAATTGTACGTCCCCAGTGTGCTAGTGCATCAACACTAGATGTAAGTACAGCTTTAGCTTCATCTGCATCACTTTGTGCTTTACCGACAACGAAAGAGCCATCTGCTCGCACAAAGAACGTATCTGTCATAGTTCCGCCTGCATCGATCCCTAGGACCTCGACGGGGTTATTTAAATCGTTCAAGTTTATATCCTCTATTTTTATGAGTTTCTAACTTCATATTTTTTGCTTTAAATATTTTTTTCTGCGCCTCGTATCGATCTCTATCGATTTTTACAAATACTTAAATCACGCTAGAAAAACAAAAAATACCCTCAGATACTACTTTTTTATATTTATATTTTAGTGAAAAATTACATATATATCATCAATTTATAAACAAAACCGATACACAAAATTTGCCATTTGTCTAAATACATTAAATGTATAAAGTATTAGCAAATATGAAATCGGACACAAATTAAACCATGAGAAGTCAAATGTGTCCAATAATTTTATAAGCTAAATTTTAGATTTATAAGTATACAAATGATAATAATTATCATTTGCTGCAAATTACACCGGTAAGTTATTAATTTTAAATTTTTTATTTTTAAGACAGATGTGCGCTTATAGTTAATTGTTAATTAATTATTTTTTCTTTAAAAAAGCAAAAAAAAGTAGTTAAAACTCAAAGGGGTTAAAAATTGCATAAATTTTAATTATTATGCCCTTGGTCAGGCTATATTCTATCTAGCTTATGTTATATTGCTTGCACTCTGAAGTTTTTTCATCAGTTTTGCTCAAGGAAGAAAATTTGTCTTTATCAAAAGATCGCCTAAATTTACTCAGTGAGCATGGATCTTCCAAAATTCTTTTAGATATCACCAGGGGAATTGAAAAAGAAAGCTTGCGTGTAACAAAATCAGGAACTTTATCTCAAAATACTCATTCTAAGTCGTTAGGATCTGCTCTTACCCACCCGCGAATAACAACTGATTTTTCAGAAGCCCTACTTGAATTCATCACACCACCATTAACGGATGTAGACGAAGTTATTCAAATTTTAGAGGATGCACACTGCTACACATATCAAAATATTTCTGATGAGTTACTTTGGACAAGCAGCATGCCATGTCAACTAAATGGTGATAGCAATATACCTGTCGGCATTTATGGATCCTCGAATATTGGAAAAATGAAGCATGTGTATAGAGTAGGGCTTGGTCATCGATACGGAAAGTTAATGCAAACTGTAGCAGGTATTCATTATAATTTTTCAGTGTCGGACGATATGATGGATATATTTAGGAAGGCCGAAAAATCTGACTTATCCCTAAAGGACTTTAAAACAAAAAATTATTTTTCATTAATAAGGAATTTTCGTCGCCATTATTGGTTACTTTTATATCTATTTGGTTCATCCCCTGCAGTTTGCCGCAGTTTTGCAAGAAACAGGAGACATAGCCTCATGAAATTTGCTAATGATGAGCACAGTTTACATCTCCCTTATGCTACGTCCTTAAGAATGAGTGATTTAGGGTATCAAAGTAAAAAACAAGCAGACCTGGTAATTAGCTACAACAGCTTAGATAGTTACATTAAGACACTCAGGAGTCAGCTAGCTAAGCCGTTTATAGATTATGAGCTGATCGGGTTAAAAGATTCTAATAAAAATTACAAGCAACTGAATTCAAATATTTTACAAATTGAAAACGAATTTTATAGCCCTATACGACCTAAAAGATCGAGTAAAACAGGACAAGCACCTCTGAGGGCTTTGTCTGAAGAAGGGGTGGAGTATATTGAAGTTCGGTGCATTGATCTTAATCCTTTTTTGCCAATTGGTATCGACCGCGATCAGATAGACTTTATGGATCTATTTTTACTAACATGTTTGTTATCAGAGAGTTTGCCTTCAGATCAAGATGAACACACCCGTATACTGGTCAATCAAAAGATAATGGTTGAAAAGGGCAGGAGTCCTAATCTAATGCTTCATGATGCAGATGGAATGCGATCCTTTAAAGATTGGGGTAAGTCTATTTTTCAAGAAATGTATGTACTGGCAAATATCTTAGATAAAAAAATTCAAACAAAGAGATACAATAAGGTTTTGAAAAAATTCGAAATATTAATAGAGAGTCCCTCTCTAACTCCCTCAGGAAAGATTCTGGGCGCTATGAAGAAAAGTAAAAAAACTTTTTTTCAATTAGCAATGGATCTTTCACTCAAAAGTCGTAAGTATTTGCAGCAGAGAGAGTTTGGACCAGAGAAAATTAAGGAATATACAGATATGGCGATCCAGTCTCATAAAAACCAATCGATAATCGAGAAAGCTGATTCAATGAGTTTTAGCAAATTCCTTAAAAAATATTATGAACAGTATGACGAAAAAAAATTGTAAACTTATGGGCCCTTCTTATAGAGATATGCAATTGAACGCTCAGTTAAGTAGAGCTTAAATCTCCTATCGAGATAATAAACGACTCTTTGCATATTTTGTTTTCCTATTAACTCGTATGCAGTATTTTCTGGTCTATCGCAAACGTAGAAATTATCAACAAAATAATCTGTTGTTACACCCCTAAATAATTTATATGTTTTCCACAAATTAAAAATATTCAGTTTAACTAGCTCGTCTTCAACCTTTAAACACCATTTTTGTTTGCCAACTTTCTTATCCATACCCTTATAAATTAATTTGCCCTGATTGAATTTTTTATCAACATTTTTCATTGTTCTAGTATGACTATTGTGCGCACCACTGAGTCCAGTAGGGGAGCCACCAGGCATCAAGCTTGCATAGGAAGAAACAGGTGAAACAAAGTTTGGTACTATAAAAAAAACTAGGGAAATAACGAAACAAAAAACTCTGGCCATTAGTTAAAGTCCTTTTTAATTGCTAGCATACAAAATATTTTAAGTTTGCCAATGAAATATTCATTATAATATATGAATTCTTTATGTATTCTACACACTATGGAGCTGTAATCCACTAGGTTGGAAACAAATTTTTAAGTACCTAGGCTTAAAATTTCATAGTGAATATTCACTAGATAACCTTGAAATCGTGGAATATTTATAAAAAATTACAAAATCTATATAGAAATAAAAAACTGTAATTTACTGTTAATTTGGAATTGGTTATTCGAGTACACAAAAGGATATAGGCGCAGCATGGCAAATGAAAGAAAAATAGATTTTTTAATCTTTATAGCTTGTATAATTCTTCTTGGGGTTGCCTTTTTTATGCAATATATAATGGGGTTAAGTCCATGTTACCTTTGTATTACCCAAAGGTTTTTTATAGCAATTATTGGTTTATTTTCGTTATTAGCATTTATTCACAATAGGAGTCCTAAAATCTATGGGTTAATAGTAACTCTTAGTGCCCTTGTTGGTGGTTATTTTGCCTCAAAGCAATTATGGCTTCAAAGTCTTCCACCTGAGAAAATACCTTCATGTGGACCCCCAGTAAACTATCTTTTTGATTCATTTAACGTTAGCGAGGCGATAAAAATTTTAATTCAGGGTGATGGAAATTGTGCAGCCGTTCAGTGGACATTTATAGGTTTAAGTATTCCTGGTTGGACTTTGATATGCTTCATAGCTATCGCCACTTTATCTGTATTGAAAATTATTCGAAACAATAAAACATGTTAAGAGGAATTTTGGTATTACTGATTTTTCAGGGTATCGGCGAATACGTTGTCTATTTGGGAAATATACCGATACCTTCTTCTGTTGTTGGTATGTTGTTATTTTTTTTAACCCTCCTAGCCACAAATATCACAATTCCCCTCTGGGTTGAGGAATCTTCAGATCTAGTAATTCGTTTTTTATATCTATTCTTAGTTCCTTCATGCGTGGGATGTTTATTTTTAATACAGGAGGATTTGAGTATATGGCTATACATACTAGTTAGTACTTTCGTGTCTACACTTTTAACGTTGTTTTTTGGTAGTCTTATAATGAAATTTTTTCTTGTAAGGCATGATCAAAAAATTAAAATAAATAGATGACTATGGAAATGATAAACACAATTATTCTTTGTGCTCTAACCATTATAATTTTTAGTTTAACCCACTGGCTTTCAAAAATTTCTATTAGCGTTTCTTTTTTTCATATTTTATTTCATCCCATGATTATGAGTGCATTTTTAGTATATATTTTCCTTATATCACTGGAGGTTGATTATCAATCTTATCGAATTGCAAATGAACCTTTTTATTTTTTTCTGGATACAGCGATCGTTGCATTGGCAATACCTGTATATAATCAACTGAAGCAGTTCAAAGAAATATTTAAACCCTTAATTTTGACTTTAATATTTGCTGCTTCTCTTGCTAGTTTTAGCGCACTAGGACTCGCATTTGCTTTTGGCTTAGAAGTAAACGTTCTGACATCAATCGCCCCTAAATCTGTAACAACTCCAATAGCACTTCGTATCGCTGAAGAAATTGGAGGGGACCCAAGTATGACCACGGGGATAGTAGTGGCAACTGGGTTAATGGGTATAATTTTTGGGCCTATTGTATTTAAAATATTAAACATACAGGATGACCGTATCAGAGGTTACATCCTTGGGATTTCTGCACATGCCATAGGAAGTGCTAGAGCATTTAAAATTAACCGCAGATGTGGCTCATTCGCGGTACTCGGTCTTGGAATGACGGGAGTTTTCACTGCACTAGTTTTACCATATCTTGTATTGCTGATTGTCAATTAATTGAGATTGGCATCATTCAGCTATAACTTGCTCTAGTTCTACTTCAAAAATAAGAGTAGTCATTGGTTCAATGGTGGGCATTGAGCCAGCTTCACCATAAGCAATATTCGGTGGTAAATAAATCTCCCATTTAGCACCCTCTTTCATTAACTGTAGTGCCTCAGTCCATCCTGGTATAACTTGACTTAGGTTTATTTTCACCGCTTTTGCACCATCATGCTGTGATGATGCATCAAATTCGCGTCCATCTATGTAGGTGCCTTTGTAGTGTACAAGAACATCACTATTTGAATTTGGCGATGCCCCTGAGCCAGGGATGATTATTTTATATTGTAAGCCACTATCCTTTGTAATAACTCCATCTTTCTTAGCATTTTTTGTTAGGAATTCTTGACCTGCTTTAAAGTTTTTTTCTGCTATTACTGTCGCTTTTTCTTGGAATTCAGCAGCCTTTTTTTGCTGCTCTTCATAATATTTCTTTACCGCCTTCTCTGCTTCCTTTTTTGATAATTTTGGTCGTTTGTTATTTAATGTATCTTGCATACCGAGTGTGAATGCATCCATATCGATACTAGTTTGTGACTGAAAAAACTGAAGACCTACATCCCCACCGACTATATAGCTAAATTTTTCAATATCTGTCTTTAGCTGATTATCTGGTTCAGTGCCGTTCAAAGTGGACACTTCGTTTGCTTTGACATCTACAGCTTTTGAATTTTGTTTCTCAGTACAAGCAATTAAACCAAATATTGCTACGATAATAGCGACCAGGTAAGCAAGTTTCATGAAATTATCCTTTTTGTCTCAAACTAAAGTAATTAAAATATGCCGCATAATAACCCATGCTTAAACTGAATCAAGTGAAATTCTCATGAGAAAATAATTTATTCTTTTCTGATAAAATTGGTGCATCTAAAATAACTAAGTATTTATTAATGTTGGTTATTGTCCATTTTAAATCTTTTGCAATACTAGGCTTGAAGTTCTGCAAAAGGGTCCATTCATATAAAGTATTTTGCACAGATTTTTCTGAGATAAGTTCTAATTTTTTAAGGTCACTTTTAATATTATTATTTTCTATTGCCATTGGAGATTCAGTATAATATTTTCTGGCTCTTCTTAAGGATTGAACAACATTAAGATCCCAATCCTTAATAGTACTAATTGCCAAAATAACATCTTTGATTGATATTTTTATGCCACAATATCCCAGCCAACTACAAAATAGTAATATATTTACATTACCTCTGTATGTATTTTGCAGTTCTAAGCAATACTCTTCAACACCTGGTTGAGTATACTGTATTTGGGAATACGACCAAAGGCTATCTTTTTTGAAGTTTATCATACGACTCAAATTGCATAGTTTCTCAACTTTTTATTCTTTCGCAAACAGCTAAAACTAATTTTTCGATGCCAGTTGCTGCCTCACTCATACTGCTTGCTAACATGTAAGCAGGGGTTGTTATTAAAAGATTGTCTTCATCGACACATATTTCATTTACGCTGCACTTTTGATGAATTGCTCCAGTTTTTTCAATAGATTTAGCGGTGGGTTTATCATCACCAATCGTAAAAATGACCCCCTTGCCAAACAAGACCCCCACCATAGCTGGGGCGATACACATAGCTCCTATAGGTTTTTTGGCTTTATGCATCTGTTGAACAAAACACTTTAAGTCTTTATTTATCGATAAATCTGAACCTTTGATTGCAAAATCAGATAAGTTTTTTGCTGCACCAAAACCACCAGGTATAATAACTGCATCGAAGTCTATCGCCCTAGCCTCAGATAAATTTTTTATATCACCTCGAGCCAACCGTGCTGACTCAGTAAGTACGTTCCTTTCATCACTTTTGACAACATTTCCAGTAATATGGTTTACGACGTGCATTTGAGGGATGTCTGGAGCAAAACACTGTACTTTTACTCCTATTTTGTCCAGATATAAGAGTGTGATGACTACTTCATAAATTTCCGAGCCATCATAAACTCCGCAACCAGACAAAACTACCGCCACTTTTTTTTTCAAAATATCTCCTTACTAATTATTAATCATCAACATGGAGCTCAAATATATAATATCTACAATAAACTATGAAGCTCGAGTATACAAAAGATCCCAAACTCCATGACCCAATCTTTTTCCTCTAGATTCGAATTTAGTGATTGGACGAAAGTTTGGTCTCACTGAGTAATTACCTTGACCAGCTAGGTTTTTATATCCCTCTGCATTTTCCATCACTTTTAACATCTGCTCTGCATAATTTTTCCAATCTGTAGCTAAATGGATAACGCCTCCTATCTCCATTTTAAATCTTAAAAAATCTATAAACTCCGATTGTATTAGACGACGCTTATTATGTTTTTTCTTATGCCATGGATCAGGAAAATATATTTGGATACGATGAAGGCTGTCATCAATAATACAATCCTCCAAAACGTCTTTTGCATCAGCCATATACACTTTCAGATTTTTTAATTTATGCTCTCCAGCGCTATTAATCAATCGTCCCACGCCAGGCAGATGTACCTCAATGCCTATAAAATCCTTTTCTGGTTCAAGTTGAGTCATTTTGAACAATGATTCACCCATTCCAAACCCAATTTCTAAAACTTGAGGAGCATTTCGGCTAAATTGAAGACTAGAATCAAATAGGCCATCGTGAAGACTTACACCATAATTTAGCCAATGATGATCGAAGGCCAACCTTTGGCGATGTGTCATTCGCCCTATTCGTAAAACATAACTTCGTACAGATTTTTTCTTAAATTCAGGTTTAATAATTTTCAACTTTAGTCGCTCCATAATAACTTTTTATTTTTATCAATCAGGGCGATGAAATTTATTTTTTCTTCGAATCTTTTATTAAAGAAAAGAGCAGAAGTAGCCAGCCAACTAAGAGCATACCTCCACCTATCGGAGTAATCATACCAAAAATTTTAATATCGCTGATTGCCAATAAATAGAGGCTACCTGAAAAAATAATACATCCTATTGCGAACAACCAACCAATAATTTGCCATTGAGCTCTATCGTCTCTTTGCTCCAAAAGGATTATTGACAATAATGCTAGTACATGAAACATCTGATACTGAACAGCAGTTTTCCAAACACTAATCATTTCTAAAGAAATACTGTTTTTAAGCACATGTGCCCCAAAAGCCCCTAATGCAACGGCAAGGAAACCTAATGTAGCTGTCATACCCGCCAATATTTTCATTTTGAAGTTCTTTTTGTTAGTTAACCGATAGAAGTAATCAAAGTTATTAAAAAAAAACCGCACAATGTGCGGCCTTTTTTTAAGAATACAGTTTATTTAGAATTATACTTCCATTGTCATACGAACTTTTTTCATTGCATTTTTTTCTAGTTGTCTTATACGTTCTGCAGAAACGTTATATCTATCTGCTAACTCATGCAAAGTATCTTTTTTATCTTTTAGCCAACGGCTCTTGATGATATCTCGACTTCGCTCATCTAGTTTATCTAATGCCTTGGTCATAAGATCATGGCTATTATTTATCGACTCTGCGGACTCAATTAATGTAGCCGGATCAGCTTCTTTATCTTCTAAATAGAGAGCAGGTGCTTGATAGGGGTTATCTTCTTCGTCTGAAGAAAAATCAAAACACTCATCATGGCTTGAGAGACGTTTCTCCATTTCCATGACTTGAGAAACATCTACTCCTAGATCCCCAGCTATTGCTTTAGCTTCACTGTTGGTTAGCCACGATAAATTCTTTTTTGCACCACGCAAATTAAAGAATAATTTTCTCTGTGCTTTCGTTGTAGCAACTTTAACTATGCGCCAATTTCTTAGAACATACTCATGTATTTCAGCCTTAACCCAATGTACAGCAAAAGAAACTAAGCGAACGTTTTTTTCTGGATTGAAACGCTTAACTGCTTTCATTAAGCCTACATTTCCTTCTTGGATAAGATCTCCCAAGGGTAGGCCGTAGCCATTATAAGATCGAGCAATATATATAACAAAGCGAAGATGAGACATAACTAATTGTCTCGCAGCATCAAGATCTTCGTTGTAATAAAGATCCTCGGCAAGTGAATGCTCTTCCTCGGCAGAGAGAAGAGCAATCGCATTAGCTCCCTGTATATATGCAGTAATATTTGCTCCTGGAGCCATCCAGTCTAAAATTTGTAAATTTTTACTCATAATAATCTCGAAAATATTGAGGCAATTACCTAGCAAGCTTTAATTTAACATATGCTTATTAATATAACATAACTGACTGTTTTAAATCAATAAAAATTATTTCGACTCTATGCCTGACAGCTGTCTAGTAACTGCTAGCCAGGCTCCTAATAAGCCGAGGCCTACGCCTATTGATACGAGCGATATCATGCCGAAAAACCCCAAACCCTCTAATTCTAACGAGTTTTGATATAGCGCAGAGAGTTTTTCTACAGGCATAGATAACCAGTAAACAGCAATAGCTATAAAAATCCATGATAAAATTCCGCCAACAGCTCCATACCAAAAACCTGTATATAAAAATGGTCTTCGAACGTAACTATCAGTTCCACCTACAAGCTTTATTACAACGACCTCTTCACCTCTACTATCAAGAGAGAGTGAAACTGCATTACTAATAATTAATAAAACCCCAAAAGCTAAAATCGCTCCGAGCATGAATGACAACCTCTCGCCAATCAATGATATTGCTTGCAACCTCTTTAACCACATCATATCAATCTGAATATTTTCTATAAGATGCTCTTTTTTTAATTTAAAAACTAGTTTTTTTATAAATTCAGTGTTGTTTTGAAACTTCCTATTTGGCTCGATAAGAAAAACTGGTGGCAATGGATTTTCGTCCAACATCTCTAATACATCTCCGAAACCAGATTCTATACGGAATTCATCGAGACCCTTTTGGCTTGATATATATCTAATATTTTCAACACCCTCTTCTAAGCTTATTTTTTCTTTTAATAACTCAATTTGGGGCTGAGTTACTGTAGTTTTTAAAAATATTGAAATTGTATTTGAGTTATCGGTTATATTTGTTATTTTTTGAAGATTGATTGCTGCAACATAAAAACCTGCGGGTAAACTCAATGCTATTGCTATTACAAGAGAAATGCTTAAAAACCGAAAAGGTAGAGAACTTAGCCTGCTTGTTGCGCTACTAAAAGCTAAATAATGGCTATAGAAATAACTTTGAAGCCTATTAATAAGTGCTTGATTATTAAAATCATGGCCGGAAAGCAGACTTGAGGAACTTTTACTGTTACGTCTACGATTCTGGATCATACGGTCTTTTTATCCTCTACTAAAAAACCTTTTTCTAATCTCAATAAACGTTGTGCTATTGATGAAACAAGCTCTAAATCATGTGAAGCAACCAAAACTGTAGAACCAGCTTCGCAAAATTTGTTAAAAACACCCATGATTTCTTCAGATAGCTGCGGATCAAGATTTCCAGTAGGCTCATCAGCTAGTAAAATTTTTGGCTTATGCACAACAGCCCTTGCTATTCCAAGACGTTGCTGTTCGCCCCCAGATAGCATAATTGGATTCATTTTTTCTTTACCAGATAAGCCCACCTTATCAAGCGCAGCTCTGACTCTTCTTCCAACATCTCGAGGTCGCAAGCCGGAAACGAAAAGAGGTAATGCAACGTTATCGAATATATTTCTGTCAAAAAGCAGCTGGTGATTCTGAAATACAACACCTATATTGCGGCGATAATATGGAATTTGTGTACGATCTATACGGCTAAGATTTTTTCCATCAATTAGTAGTTGTCCGCTAGTTGATCTTTCCAAAAGCATAATGAGCTTTAGAAGTGTGCTTTTTCCAGCGCCGGAATGTCCGGTTAGAAAAGCCATTTCCCCAGCCTCTAATTCAAAACTCAAGTTTATTATTGCCTGATGGCCAGACGGGTAGCGCTTATTAACTTTATCGAAAAGAATCATATATCAATAATTCCGATTGCTACTACCATCAAGAAGTGCCTGAACATACAGCTCAGCATCAAACGGCTGCAAATCGTCAAGATTCTCGCCTAGTCCTACAAATCTGATTGGTACATTAAATTTCTTAATTAATGAAAAGATAATTCCTCCTTTTGCTGTTCCATCAAGTTTAGTCAAGACTAATCCAGTCACAGCAATAGAGCTGTGGAACTCTTTCATTTGATTGATTGCGTTTTGACCGGTCCCTGCATCTATGACCAATAAAACCTCATGGGGTGCCAGACGATTAATTTTTCTGATAACACGTTTAATTTTTTTTAACTCTTCCATCAAATAATTTTTTGTATGAAGCCTGCCTGCTGTATCAGCTAATAATATGTCAATATTATTAGATTTAGCAGATTCTATAGCATCGAAAATTACTGATGCGCTATCTGATCCTTCTCTTTGCGAAACTACCGGTATATTATTGATTTTTCCCCAGTCTTGAAGTTGTTCAGCGGCTGCGGCTCTATACGTATCTCCAGCTGCAAGCATTATCGATTTACCTTTTTGACTATAATATTTAGCAATTTTTCCAATAGTTGTCGTTTTACCAACTCCATTAATACCAACTACGAGTATTATAAATGGTGATTCTTCATAATCTATTTCCAAGTCTTTTTGTGCACTAATAAGCTTTTGCATCAAGATACTTTGCAAGGTTTTGTATAGAGTATTCCTATCCACTAACTTTGTATTTTTGAAAGAGCCTGATAGTTCTTTTATTATGTCTTCGGTCGTTTCTATACCAACATCTGCAAGGATTAATCTATCTTCTAGTTTTTCGAGGAGCTGATCGTCAATTCTTTGTTCGGTTTGAAAAAAATCATTAATTTTAAGCCCTGTTTTTGTTAAGGCACTAAGAAATTTATTCCGAACATTACTTTTTTGCATATTCAAATCATGAGTCTGCTGCGATTCTTCACTCAAATGCTTTGTAACTAGATCGTCATTTTCATCACGAATATCTTTTAGTGGTCTTTTTGGATTCGACTCTGGTATTTTTTCCCGTGAAAAGAACTGCAAGAAAGTCTTTTTTTTAGCAGGCTCTATCGCAACATCTTTTTCACTCGAAGAATTTTTTTTTGTTCCTGATTCAGACATTATTTTCCCTCTGTGAAAAGTAACAATGTATGCTATCACTTTAAGACGAGAAAAACGCTTTGAAAAACTTAAATAACCCCACATTTTCACAGAATAAATCAAACAACCAAGTTCGTATTAACGGAGGTAGCCTTCGCGGAAAAAAAATAATTTTTTCAAATACCTCAGGTTTAAGGCCAACTGGGAATCGAATTAAAGAAACTTTATTCAACTGGATTAGGCAGCATGTCCAGCACTCAAATTGCTTAGATCTATTCTCTGGATCAGGATCGCTAGGAATTGAGTCTATCTCACACGGGGCTAGAAGTGTCACAATGATTGAGAAAAACCACTTTGCATTCTTAGCGATAAAAAATAGCTGCGAGCGACTAAATATAAAAAATATAACTATTATAGAGGCTGATGCTATAAAATGGATCAGTGGGGAAAACAACGGGGCGACTTTTGATTTAGTTTTTTTAGATCCTCCTTTTATGTCTGATCTAGTTCCTGTATGTTGCGAGATACTGGAAAAAAATAAATTACTATCGAGCCCTTGTTATATTTATGTCGAAACAACTAAGAAAGAAAAAGGTTTGTGTGTCCCAGAAAATTGGATACTGCTCAAAGATAAAGTTGCAGGGCAAGTAGCCTACAAGCTGTATCTTAGAAATTGAGTTCTAATTGTAATGTATATAACATAAGAAAATAATAGAGAATTTAGAAAATTGAAAACTATAGTTTACCCAGGAACATTCGACCCAATAACCAACGGTCATATTGATCTTGTAGAGCGGGCGAGCAATTTGTTTGATCATGTAATAGTTGCGATTGCCAGTAACAAAAGAAAAGAGCCCCTTTTTGGTATGCTTGAAAGAATCAAACTATCTCGTGAAGCGCTCAAAGATTTTAGCAATGTAGAGGTTCTCGGTTTTGACTATCTTTTAGTAAACTTTGTTAAAGACCAAAATGCTGATGCAATCCTTCGTGGCCTTCGTGCAGTATCAGACTTTGAATATGAATTTCAATTAGCAAATATGAATCGTGCTCTTTCACCGAAAATAGAAAGTATATTTCTTACGCCTTCAGAAAAACTATCTTATATATCATCTTCACTAGTCAAAGAGATCGGATTGCTAGGTGGTGATATTAACGCCTTCGTACCACCGTGCGTTAGGAATGCACTGGCCTTGAAGCTCAATAAACCCTAAAAGGAATAGTGGCAAAAAAATTATTTTTGACATGTTGAACAATACACTGAGGAGCGCTGTCCTAGCCTTATTTCTCTGAGTAAACTTGTACATTTTAGACAAGGTTTACCTCCTCGACCATAAACATAAAGCTCTTGTTTGAAATAACCAGACTTTCCATCATTGCCAGAAAAATCTTGTAATGTCGTACCACCTTGTTCAATTGCAGACGAAAGAACCTCGATGACATTAAACACTAAAGCCCCGTAGGCAGGAAAAGAAATTCTCCCCGCGGCCTTTTTCGGATTTATGCCGCTTAAAAATAAAGCTTCGTTTGCATAAATATTTCCCACACCTACTACATTTTTATTATCCATCAAGAACTGTTTTACTGATATTACTTTTCCACGCGATAATGAATATAATCTACTGGCATCAAATTCTGCTGAAAATGGCTCGGGGCCTAAATTACGCAACAGCTTATGTTCTTCAGGGTTTCCTTCGACCCACAAAATAGACCCAAACCTTCTAGGATCTGAATAGCGCAATAAAACTTTATTATCAAAAAATATATCTACGTGATCGTGTTTTTCAGGAAGAGAATCATCTGGCAGCACCCTAAGGTTACCGGACATTCCCAAATGAATCATCATATGTCCATGAGGGAATCTAAAAAGCATATACTTCGAGCGCTGTCTGCCACTTTCAAGTTTTCGATTATTTAGTATTACAGACAAGTCTTTAGGGACTGGCCAGCGTAAATTCCCGTTTCTAATAGTTACATGCGATATTTTTTTTCCTAATATATAGGGTAGAACCCCCTGTAAAGTTACAACTACCTCTGGTAATTCAGGCATATTTGCCTCTCAATAGAATTTACTAAAATGTATTATCCAGAACGACAAAACCCCGATCTCTCGAGGTTTTAAAATTTAAAAATTCGATTTTAAATCAACGAATTATTTAATTTTTGATTCTTTATATGCAACATGTTTTCTTACAACTGGATCATATTTGCTGAATTCTAATTTATCAGGTTGAGTGCGTTTATTCTTATCAGTAGTATAATAGTGGCCTGTGCCAGCACTAGAAACTAACTTAATTTTATCTCTTCCTTTAGCCATATTATGTCTCCTTAAATTTTCTCGCCACGCTTACGAATATCTTCGAGAACTTTATTAATACCCAGCTTATCGACTATACGTATCCCCTTTGCAGAGAGACGCAATTTAATGAAGCGTTTCTCATCTTCGATCCAAAACCGATGTGAGTGCAGATTAGGCTCAAAACGGCGTCGGGTTCTATTTTTCGCGTGCGAAACATTATTACCTGACATTGGTCGCTTGCCCGTAACTTGACATACTTTAGACATTTTGTTGCCTCTAATGCTACACCGTCGATTTTGACGACTATTTATTTGTTAATTTCAAGAAATTAAGGGTAGCTATACAAAATATTACTTGAAATGATTTAAAATATTACTTGAAATGATTTTGAATCGAGATTTATACCAGAACCGTCTTGTTGAAGCAACAACAATTCTCTTGAATTGTTTGTATTTTAAAATTAAATGTTTATTTTGTAGTGATATAATATTGATGAATTTCGAAAATTAATCACTCAATGTTATCTTATAAGGCTTAGATAACATTTTTTAGGGCAGTATTATGCAATCCTTAGTTAATAAGCGTATTTTGCTTGGTGTTACAGGCGGCATAGCAGCATATAAAAGTGCTGAGGTCATCAGGCGCTTAATAGATTTAGGTGCTATAGTCAAAGTCGTAATGACTCCGTCAGCGCATGATTTTATTACTCCTCTTACTCTACAAGCCCTTTCGGGGAACCCTGTCCATACTAAGCTTTTAGATACAGAAGCTGAGGCAGCTATGGGTCATATCGAACTTGCAAGGTGGGCTGACGTAATATTGATAACTCCTGCATCAGCAAACTTCATAGCAAGAATGGCAGCTGGTCAAGCTGATGATCTGCTATCAACATTATGTTTGGCTAGTCGCTCTGTAGTAGCTATCGCCCCAGCTATGAATCAGGCTATGTGGAGAAATAGAAGTACACAAAACAATCTTACAAATTTAGGTAACCGTGGAATAAAAATATTTGGTCCAGACGAGGGATCACAGGCATGCGGTGATACAGGGCCAGGAAGAATGCTTGAGCCGCAAGATATTGCGAACCTCACCTCTGGACTATTTGAAACAGGATCTCTTGCTGGTTTAAGAGTTGTAATAACTGCAGGGCCAACAAGAGAAGATATTGATCCAGTGCGTTATATAAGCAATAACAGCTCTGGGAAAATGGGGTATGCTCTTGTTGAAGCAGCCCTTGAAGCTGGTGCAGAAACAATACTAATAAGTGGGCCTGTGGGCTTAAACCCACCAGATAGAGCTAAAACTATTTATGTCAAGAGCGCTGAAGAAATGCATAGGGTCTCGATAAGAGAGGCTGCAAAATGTCAGCTTTTTATTGCGTGTGCTGCTGTAGCAGATTATCGACCAAAACAAAAATTAACAAAAAAAGTTAAAAAAGATAGTGATTTTATGGATATAAGTCTTATCAAAAACCCAGATATAGCCAGTGATGTGAGCGCTCTTTGCAACAAACCTTTTACAGTTGGCTTTGCAGCAGAAACACAAGAAAACAATGAATCCTTAGAAAAGATTGCATTTGAAAAACTTCAAAGAAAAAAATTAGACTTAATAATAGCTAATGACATATCCAATGGATCAATTGGTTTTGATAGTGATTATAATTCTGTTGTAGCAATTGACGAATATAGCTCAGAGATTTTCCCAAGAGTAAGAAAAACTCAGCTATCGAGACAACTGATCTCGAAAATTTCACAAAAGATCAAAATTAAAAATAAAGAGTTATAATGTTGTAATCAACTAAAAAGAAATTTAAAAATTACACATGTAATCAGGATTAAAAATGTCACTATCAATTGAAGCAGCTAAGAACATAACAACGGTTCTTTCAGAAGCGTTACCATATATTCAGCAATTTACTGGAAAAACTATTGTTATCAAATTTGGTGGCAATGCAATGGTCGACGATAAGCTGAAAGCTGGCTTTGCTAAGGATATAGTGATGATGAAGCTAGTGGGCATTAATCCAGTTATAGTTCATGGGGGCGGACCCCAGATTGGAAATTTATTAACAGAGCTGGGTATCCAATCTCATTTTGTAGATGGTATGCGAGTAACCGATAGTAAGACTATGGATGTAGTTGAAATGGTTTTGGGCGGTGCAGTAAATAAAGAGATTGTTCACCTGATAAATCAGGCTGGAGGTAAAGCTGTTGGAGTTACAGGAAAAGATGGCCAGCTAATAAAGGCTAAGAAATTAAAACTATCTGAAAATACATCAAAGAAAAAAGCCCCTGAATTGCAAGTACCAGAAATTATCGATATTGGACAAGTAGGAGAAGTTTTATCGATCAATACAGATGTTATAGATATGTTGACTTCGAGCAATTTTATACCAGTAATAGCACCGATAGGAGTAGATGATCAAGGAAGATCATATAACATAAACGCCGATTTAGTTGCTGGAAAAATAGCTGAAGTCCTCAAAGCTGAAAAATTGATGCTTCTTACAAACGTATCCGGTTTACAAGATAAAAATGGTAAAGTTTTAACGGGATTATCAACGCTGCAAGTGGATAACTTAATTACAGATGGAACTATTTATGGAGGTATGCTTCCCAAGATTAAATCTGCCTTAAATGCTGTCAAATCTGGAACGATAAGTGCTCATATTATAGATGGTCGAGTTAATCATGCTGCTCTATTGGAGATTTTCACCGACCAAGGTGTTGGGACAAAAATTACTAGCAAGAAAGGATAGGAATTAGTCTGCGAATGGCTATTAAAAAAAATTCTAGAAAACAGCAAATATTACAATCTTTAGCCTTGATGTTGGAAAAGACTCCCGGCGGAAAAATAACAACTGCTAAATTAGCAAAAGAGATAGGTGTTTCAGAAGCGACGCTATATCGGCATTTTCCTAGTAAAACAAAAATGTATGAGGGTTTGATTGATTTCATCGAGAATACTATATTTAGCCGTATAGTAACCATTTTAAAAGAAGAAGCAGACATAACCGAACGCTGTTTCAGAATACTCATGCTAATATTAACTTTTTCTGAACGTAATCCCGGTATCACTAGAATATTAACAGGAGATGCCTTAACTGGAGAAACCACAAAGCTTCACGGGCGCGTTAGACAACTATTTGATCGAATAGAGGTTCAGTTAAAACAAATTTTACGTGAGGCTGAAATCAATCATGGTGTTCGAACAACCTTCACAGTGTCTGTATCAGCAAATATGTTATTAGCTTTGACGGAAGGTCGTATGGCTCAGTTTGTCCGGAGTAACTTTGAGTATCCCCCGACCAAAAACTGGGAGGATCAATGGTCACTTGCCATGGTTGGGTTTTTTCGGGATTAGTCAGTACCATATTTGTAGATAAAGAAAAAAATTTAGTCATAGCTCGAATGTATAACGTAAAATAGATTTTTGATTGTGTTCTTACCCCATTTCTATGGAGAAAATTAAATTCAGATGCCAGATAAAATTCCACAAGACTCTATAGGACTTGTCGTTCCAGAGACCATTAAGTTTGATGAACCACTAGAATTGGCCTGCGGGCGAACTTTGGTTGACTATCAGCTCGTTATTGAAACATATGGCAAACTCAACGAAGAAAAAAATAATGCTGTTCTTATATGCCATGCACTAAGTGGTAATCATCATGCTGCTGGATATCACTCCCCCGCTGACTGGAAACCAGGATGGTGGGATAACTACATTGGGCCAGGAAAACCAATTGATACTGATCGTTTTTTTGTAGTTTGTCCAAATAATTTAGGCGGTTGTCATGGAAGTACTGGACCTAGCTCGATAAATCCAGAAACAGAAAAAGTATGGGGTATAACATTTCCCCCCTTAAGAGCTAGGGACTGGGTTAATAGCCAAGCTAAACTCGCCGATAAGCTCAATATAAAAAAATGGGCCGCTGTAATAGGGGGAAGCTTAGGTGGCATGCAAGCTATGCGCTGGGCTCTTGAATTTCCAGATCGTATCGATCATGCAATAGTTATTGCCTCAGCAATGAAACTTAGTGCGCAAAATATTGCATTTAATGAAATGGCGAGAAACGCCATCAAATCAGATCCCGATTTCCAGAATGGCAATTTTGTTGAAAAAAATACACAACCGCGTAATGGTCTAGCTCTAGCAAGAATGATCGGTCATGTGACATATCTTTCTGATGAACAGATGGGTAGTAAATTTGGTCGATCAATAAGTGCTGGCTCTTTCCAACAAGGTCAATATAACCCAGTCGAATTCGAAGTAGAGAGCTACCTACGACATCAGGGTGATGCATTTTCAGGTAGTTTTGACGCTAATAGCTATTTGCTAATGACGAGGGTATTAGATTATTTTGATTTGGCCAGAGAGTACGATGACGATCCAGTAAAAGCATTTAGTGTAGCTGAATGCGATTTCTTAATAATTTCTTTTTTATCTGATTGGCGATTCTCTTCAACACGTTCGGAAGAGATTGTGAGTGCTCTAATAGATGCAAAAAAAAATGTTTCATATGCTGCCATTCAATCTAATTTGGGACATGATGCATTTTTACTTAAAAACGAAAATTATGAAAAAACTTTGGCTACATATATGAATCGTATACTCACTAAGAATAGACGTGAGAGGCAAACTGATACTGAGAAAGGAAAAACATCATGAGCCCACGAACAGATTTAAAAATTATAAAGAATTGGGTGGCAGCTAATAGTAGAATTTTAGATTTGGCCTGTGGGGATGGTTTATTGCTCAAAGAGCTCCGACTAGAAAAAAGGATTGAGGGCTATGGTCTAGAAATTGATCCAGAAAAAATCACTGAAGCAATATCGAACGATATTAATGTCATTGCAACCAACCTTGACGTTGGATTATCTCAATTCTCTGACAAGAGTTTTGATACCGTGATAATGACTGAGGCCTTGCAGGCAATGAAAAATCCAGATCTTGTATTAGATGAGATGCTTAGGGTGGGAAAAAACTGTATTGTCACTTTTCCTAATTTTGGTTACTGGCGCGCAAGAATCTCTTTAGCAGTTTATGGTCGTATGCCTGTTACCAAGAAACTTAACTATCAGTGGTATAATACACCTAATATACATTTCTGCACCGTCTCTGATTTTGAAGCATTATGTGCAAAAAAAAATATTCTTATAAAGAGCAGGAGATTTGCTGCAGAACATTTTGCTGATAAGTTTCTCAAAGGAATTTTACCTAATTTATTCTCCGATACTGCAATTTACCTATTAAGCAAATAAATAAAGTACATCTATATACCCTTAGGAGCATCGATAATGCTTAATTTAAAAAAAATTGTTCTCATCTGTCTTCTGTATCTATTACATTTTCCTGTTTTTGCAGATAAGAAACCTTACAAAGAAATCGGTGCATATAGGGTATTTTATAGTGCTTTCAATAGTAGTTTTATCCTACCAAATATTGCTGAAATATACGGAATAGCTCGTGGTAAAGATAAAGGGTTAGTAACTATTGGAGTAACTATAGATGGAAAGATTGGGGGAGTAGAGGCTATTATTGCTGGCAATATTTCAAATATGCTTTCACAACAACAAAACTTGAAGTTCATTGAAATCAAAGATCGTGATGCTATTTACTATATCGCTCCATTCAAATATTACAATGAAGATTTTTTGACATTTAAACTTACTGTAAGAACAAAAGAAGAAGATGAAAGTTTTCCGATCTCGTTTCAAAAGAAATTTTATTATGAAAAGTAATAAATTTTATTATAGTATCTTTATGATTGGTTATATTAAATTGAAGGACAGTAATTTATGAAAGCTGTAATTGCTACAAGCAATCAAGGTAAACTTCGTGAATTTGAACGTCTATTTGATGATATTGCAATTGAAATTGAGCCACAATCAAAATTTAACGTGCCCGATGCTGTTGAAGATGGTTTAAGCTTCGTAGAAAATGCTCTGATTAAGGCTAGGCATGCCTCGAGACTCACAAATTTACCCTCAATAGCAGATGATTCTGGTTTAGAGGTTGATTATTTGAAAGGAGCTCCTGGAATATACTCATCACGATTTGCCGGAAATAACGCAACAGACGAAGAAAATATATCAAAATTATTGTTAGCCCTAAATGGTGTTCCTTTTGCCGAGCGTATAGCCCGCTACCAGTGTGTTATAGTAAAAATTGATCACCCTAATGATCCGACTCCAACTATTGCTCAAGGAAGTTGGGAGGGTTTAATTGCACTTGAGCCTAAAGGTCATCAAGGCTTTGGTTATGATCCAATTTTTTATCTACCGGAACTAAAATGTATGTCGGCTGAACTAGAAAATAATGTGAAAGACAAAATTAGCCATCGAAGTCAAGCAATGACTGTGCTCATGGAAAAATTATGTTTAACTTCGAATAATGATTTAAAAAATTAATTATAAAATATACGGGGATATCATGAAAAAAACAGCGACACTGCTTGTTAGCTGCCCTGATAAGAAAGGTATCATTCAAGCAGTAACTAAGTTTTTATTGTCTCATAACGCTAATATTTTGCATGCTAATCAACATTTAGACACAGAAAACAATTTATTTTTGATGAGACTAGAGTGGGATGTTGCTGACTTTTCCCTTTGTGAAAACGAGTTCCACTCTAATTTTGAAGAAGTTGCTAAAAAATATGGCATGGACTGGCGCCTAAAGTCCAATCAAATAAAAAATAGAGTAGCCATAATGGTTTCTCATTATGATCACTGTTTAGCTGATTTGCTGCACAAGCATAAAAATGGTGATCTAGATTGTGAAATTTCTGTTGTTTTAAGCAACCACAAAAATGCAGAAGAGTTAGTCAACTTTTATGAAATCCCCTTTCATTATATTAAAGTTACAAAAGAAAATAAGGAGAAGGCTGAACAAAAACAAAATGAAATATTGAATAGATTAGATATAGACCTTATAGTTTTGGCTAGGTACATGCAAATTTTGTCTCCTGACTTTATCAGAAGATATCCTGAAAAAATTATCAATATACATCACTCTTTTTTACCTGCATTCATAGGCGCCAAGCCATATCACAGAGCTTATGAGCGCGGGGTAAAATTGATTGGAGCAACAAGCCATTATGTTACTGAAGAATTAGATGGGGGGCCAATTATCGAGCAAGACATTGCTCGTGTTTCACATCGTGACCAGATTACAGATTTGACTAGAAAAGGCAGAGATTTAGAGAGAGTTGTGCTTTCTAGAGCCATAAGAAGGCATATTGAAAACAGAATATTAATTTATGCGAATAAAACGGTTGTTTTTAAATAAATAATACAAGTTCTAAACATCTTAAGCGTAAATTTATGCATCATCCAAAATTATGCCTTCCACCACTTTCACTTTATATCCATATTCCATGGTGCATAAAAAAATGTCCATATTGCGACTTTAACTCACATACAAAAACAGCAGATATACCAGAGAAAAAATATTTAATGTCTCTCATAGATGATCTAGATAAGTCATTACATCTTGTTCAAGGGAGGAAGCTAACTTCAATTTTTTTTGGTGGTGGGACACCGAGCTTATTCTCAGCAAATGCAATTGGAGAAATAATTGAGGCGGTGGGAAGCCGTGTAGGCTTTAATGAAAATATAGAAATTACACTGGAGGCTAACCCAGGGGTCTTTGAGCAAAAAAAGTTCGCTGACTATAAGGCTAATGGCATTAATCGGCTGTCTATCGGTATACAAAGTTTTAATAACACTCAATTAGTGGCACTTGGAAGAATACATTCTTCAGAACAAGCTCTTTATGCTGTAGAAAATGCAAAACTTGCAGGATTTGATAGTATAAACCTAGATTTAATGCATGGTTTGCCTGGTCAAACAATTGATCTAGCAATGGATGATCTTATGTATGCTATCAAATTAGCCCCTAAACATATTTCATGGTATCAACTTACTATTGAACCAAATACTGAATTTTTTAATAAACCTCCATTACTACCAACTGATATACTGCTTGAAGAAATACAAAATAAAGGGAGAACGTTATTAGAAAATTCTGGTTATAAGCAATATGAGGTGTCTGCATATTGCAAAGGAAGTAATGAAGCTTTACATAACATGAACTATTGGGAATTTGGAGATTATCTTGGTATAGGGGCGGGAGCACATGGAAAAATATCTTTGCCAAAAGAGAAAAAAATTATACGAACACAAAAAACTAGGTCTCCAAAAGACTATCTAAATGAAAAAAAATTATATGTATCTGAATGCAAGGACATTTCTTTAGAAGAGCTACCATTAGAGTTCATGATGAACGCACTTAGAATAAATCAGGGTGTTTCAAACAAAATGTTTGAAGATAGAACTGGACTATCTTATCAAGACATACTCCCATCGCTCAAAAAACTAAAGGAACAAAGATTAATTAAAGATTCAGATATAAGTATTTGTCCAACCAAAAAAGGTCGTATGCTTCTAAATTCGATACTAGAGTATTTTTAAAATACAAATCCTAGTATCCAAAAAACATAAATTGTCTGTTAAAATTACAAGTTCGTGGTAGAGTTGAAAAATTTAAGGAGCATTTTCTCAATTTAAATTATATTCAATTAGCATATGTATATTTTAATCATTATTCGTAATAAATTTGCGATTGATGTTTGTTTGCCGCCTAGAGCAAGTGCTATTATTACAATATCATCTTGTTTTGATTTTTTTACACTAATAATGGAGATTTTCTAATATGAGCGAAAATATCGTTCACGTCACTGATACAAGTTTTGAAAATGATGTTACAAATTCCAAAATTCCTGTTTTACTCGATTTTTGGGCTGCATGGTGCGGGCCATGTAAAATGATTGCACCCATGCTTGACGATATATCAAATGATTACGCTGGTCGCATTAAAATATGTAAAATGGATGTAGATGATAATCCGAGTACTCCCAACAAATTTAACGTTAGAGGTATTCCAACTTTAATAATATTTAAAGATGGTAATGTAGAAGCAACTAAGGTTGGTGCTCTCTCAAAGGTTCAACTAATTGAATTTATAGAGTCAAATTTATAATATAAGCGTCTCATTCTTACGTTTAATCTATTGCGGTTTACTGTTTTCAAGCCTATAATTACTTGTACTGCAGTGTATTTATCCTAAAATCGAGAAAATCAAAAATAATTACAACTACAAATTCTGTAATAGCCACATTATTTTTTGGCTATTACTCCATCTAAATTTAATAACTGTGTATATCTCAATCTATGAATCTAACCGAATTGAAAACTAAACCCATTGATGAGCTTATAAAAATAGCCTCGGAAAATGGTCTAGATAATCTAGCTCGCTCAAGAAAACAAGATGTTATTTTTAGCATATTGAAACGCCATGCAAAAAGTGGTGAAGATATTTATGGTGAAGGTGTTTTGGAAATTCTTCCTGATGGTTTTGGTTTTTTAAGATCTTCAGATGCATCTTATTTAGCAGGTCCAGACGATATTTATGTATCACCAAGTCAAATTCGCCGTTTTAATCTTAGAACCGGGGATTCAATTGCTGGAAAAATTAGGCCGCCAAAAGAGGGTGAGCGGTATTTTGCAATGCTTAAGCTTGATAAAATCAATTTTGATAAACCTGAAGATGCACGTAATAAAATTTTATTTGAAAATTTAACTCCTCTTTTTCCAGACGAGCGTCTAGTTTTAGAGGCGGGAAATGGTTCTACAGAAGATCTAACTGGAAGAATAATTGACCTAATTTCACCAATAGGAAAAGGTCAGCGTGGTCTAATAGTTGCACCCCCTAAGGTCGGTAAAACCATAATGATGCAGCATACAGCTCAAGCTATTATTCGAAATAACCCTGAGTGTCATATTATTGTACTTCTTATAGATGAAAGACCAGAAGAAGTTACCGAAATGCAACGAACTGTTCGAGGAGAAGTGGTTGCATCAACCTTTGATGAGCCACCCTCGCGCCATGTGCAAGTTGCCGAGATGGTAATAGAAAAAGCCAAAAGACTTGTTGAACACAAGAAAGATGTTGTAATACTACTTGACTCTATCACGCGTCTTGCTAGAGCTTATAATACTGTTCAGCCATCTTCAGGTAAGGTTTTAACTGGAGGTGTTGATGCTCATGCTCTTGAAAGGCCAAAACGTTTTTTTGGTGCAGCCAGGAATATTGAACAAGGGGGTAGTCTAACGATTATAGCGACTGCACTTGTAGAAACTGGCTCTAAAATGGATGAGGTGATATATGAAGAATTCAAGGGCACAGGGAATCTTGAGCTCCATCTAGATCGAAAGGTATCTGAAAAAAGGGTTTACCCGGCGATAAATATCAGGCGTTCAGGTACGCGTCGCGAAGACCTTTTGATGTCTGAAGAAGATTTACAGAAGGTTTGGATTCTCAGAAAATTACTCCATAGCATGGAAGATTCGGACGCTATTGAATTTTTGATAGATAAGCTTAAAGGATCGACTACAAATAATGAGTTTTTCCTTTCTATGAAGAAAAAGAAATAAGGTATCTAATACTTAAGATGTTTAAGTATTATCATGGTGATAGCCGAAAAATAGACCAATTTTTTCCATCAAGCTTATACTGGAATCTATCATGAAGGCGATTTTTCCCGCCTTGCCAAAACTCAACCTCAATAGGAACTACTCTATACCCCCCCCAGAATTTAGGTAATGGTACATCCGTATCAGCATATTTCTCTTCTAGCCGAGAAAATTCATCCTCAAAAGTCTTTCGAGAATCTATCACCTCACTTTGTGACGAAGCCCATGCTCCAATTTGGCTAGCTCTTGGGCGTTTTTTAAAATAAATATTAGATTCCTCTATTGAAAGTAATTGTGCTTTTCCACCAACTATTACCTGACGATCAAGGTTAAACCAAGGGAACAACAGGCTTACATTTGAATTATTTTTTATATCTATAGCTTTTCGACTTTTAAGATTGGTATAAAATGTAAAGCCTTTTTTATTGAAACCTTTCAACAAAACCGTACGTTGCCATGATTCTCCATTCTTATTAGTTGTCGCTAAGGACATAGCGGTTGGATCAGAAAGATTCGCCTGAAGTGATTCATCCATCCAACAAGAAAATTGATCTATGGGACATTTTTTTAGTGACTTTCTAACTAAAGAGTCATATTGATATTCTCGACGAGTATCTTCAAGGGACATTTATGTTCTCCAAAGCATACAAATTTTTAGATCGCGCGTCAGAGTTAGGGGAGCGATTTAAAGAAACCTGACACTCAATATTCCCTCTACACTAGATATTTTTTCTAGCAGTTCTTGAGTGGGCTCTGATTCAACATCTATGATGTTGTATGCTATCTCGTTCCTACTCTTATTGACCATATCGATTACATTAAGACTGCAGTCAGCCAAGAGAGTCAGAACATTTCCTAAAACTTTTGGGACATTATTGTTGCAAAAAGTAATCCTATAGCCTCCATGTCTTGGCATTTTTGTTTTTGGAAAATTGACCGAATTTGAAATATTACCTTGCTCAAGGTATTCCATCAATTGATCCGCAGCCATAACAGCGCAGTTTTCTTCTGCTTCACTTGTACTAGCTCCGATATGTGGCATCAGTAATACATCTTCACGGCCTAAAATATCTGGTGAGGGGAAGTCTGTTACATATTTACTTAGTTTGTTATTTTCTAAAGCCTGTTTTACTGCCGACGAATCTACAACCTCCTCACGAGCAAAATTTAATAGGACGGCAGATCTCTTCATGAGCGTTAATGCTTCGCTATTAATTAAATGTTTAGTTACATCCAGTGCTGGAACATGCATAGTTATGAAATCTGCCTGAGATAGCAAGCTTTGGAGGCTATCCATCTTTTTAACTTTATGAGACAAACGCCATGCAGCCTCAACTGACATTGCTGGATCAAAACCAATAACATTCATACCTAATTCTAGTGCCATGTTTGCAACCATAGAGCCTATAGCTCCAAGGCCTACCACACCCAATGTTTTTCCAGAAATTTCAGATCCCGCAAATTGACTTTTTTGTTTTTCAAGTAGCTTGGACATTTCAAATGGATCTTTAATTTCAGTTAACCCTTGCACATAATTCATACCCCCAAAAATATCTCTGGAAGATATTAAAAGCGCAGATGCAACAAGTTCTTTTACTGCGTTAGCGTTTGCACCCGGAGTGTTGAACACAACAACTCCTCTTTCAGTAAATTTATCAATTGGAATATTGTTTACGCCCGCTCCAGCTCTAGCAACAGCTTTAACACTAGGTGGTATTTCCTCATCATGCAGTTTTTGACTTCTAAGTATAAATGCATCTGGATCAGAAACATTATCAGTAACAGTATATTTTCCTGCTTCAAAACGACTGAGACCTTTAGGCGAGATTTTGTTATAAGTGCGTATTTTATGCATATTTTTACTCTATGTATGTGTTGTTTAAAATATTCTTATAATACCTGATGGTACGCCCATTTGATCCAAGGCATTAATGCTTCAAGGTCTGAAGAATCTATTGTTGCGCCGCCCCAGATCCTCAAGCCTGCTGGAGCATCACGGTAAGAACCTATATCGAACGCCACCTCTTCTTTTGCCAACAATTTGACTAATTGTTTTACCTTGTCGGCCTCTAGATCTAAAATTAAACAAATACTAGTATTCGAAATCGTATCATAATCTGTTGCTAAAAAATTAATCCAGTTATTATCCTTGACAAATTCTTTAATAACTTCAAGATTATTTTTTGATCTTAATATTGCTCCTTGTAGCCCTCCGATAGATTTAACCCAATTGATGGCATCGAGGTAATCTGCAACACAAAGCATAGAGGGAGTGTTTATAGTCTCACCTCTAAATATACCCTCAATTAGCTTACCATTCTTAGTCAATCTAAATATCTTGGGCATAGGCCAGGGTGGCGTGTAACTCTCAAGCCGCTCAACTGCACGCGGACTTAATATGATGACTCCGTGAGCACCCTCACCACCTAAAACTTTTTGCCAACTAAAAGTTACTACATCAAGTTTTTTCCATGGCATATCCATAGCAAAAACAGCAGATGTTGCATCACAGATCGTAAGGCCTTTTCTATCAGATGCAATCCATTCGGCATTGGGTACTTTAACTCCAGATGTAGTACCGTTCCATGTAAAAACAATATCATTATCTGGATCTGCTTTGTTAAGATCGGGAAGATGACCATAATCGGCACTAAAAGATTTTACATTTTTGAGTTTCAGTTGGTTTAAGATATCAGTCACCCATCCTTTACCAAAGGACTCCCATGAGAAAACGTCAGTATTTCTTTGTCCAAGTAAAGACCACATGGCCATCTCGAAAGCACCAGTATCAGAAGCTGGAACAATACCAACCAAATAATTTTTTGGTAAACCAAGTATCTCTGATGTCTCTAGACAAGCTTGGCCCAAAGCAGCTTTTCCAACTGCAGCTCGATGCGAACGACCTAATGCCTGAAGGTCTAAATGATTCACGTCATAGCCAGGCCTCTTGCTACAGGGTCCTGAAGAAAAATTAGGATTAGTTGGTTTTATTGATGGTTTCATAATTTTTTGCCTGAAAAAATTTAGTATTAGAAATTTACGAAAATCTACTTAATAAAAACCTATTTTTTTAATCGCTATTTGGAGGTATTGCGCTCTTTTTCTATTAAGAAAGAAGCAACTTTTAGCATATCACTTTGACTACCAGCACTTCTTCCTGAGATTCTATATTTTCCATTGATTACTATTTCCGGAGTGCCTCTTAACCTATATTTTTCTTGTTTTTTTTCTGCTATATCCACAGCCATTTCTATCGCTCCTGAATTAAAAATTTTAGAAAAATCTTTCAATTCTATGCCATGAGTAATAAAGATATCTGCTATTTCGCTTTCGCTTTTCAATTTCTTATTTTGAAGGTTCATGGCATCAAAAATGGCGTTATGAATTTTATCGAAAACATTTAAAGCTTTTGCTGAATAATACGCTTTTGCATGTAGTCGCATCTCGGCTTGCCAAACCGCTGGCACACCCACGAAATAAACATCGTCCGACTGATTTTTTTGCCATGACTCAAGTTTCTCTTTAAAAGTATAACAATGACTACAGCCATACCAAAATAAATCTACGACCTCTATTTTTGAAGAATTTTTAGTTAAAACTGGTTTTGTAAGAATTTCGTAATGCACATTAGGTTGATAAGTTTCCGCTGATGCTTGAGTAATAAATGCACAAGACATAATTCCGGCTAACAAAAGGTTGGTCAATACATTCATAGTCGATAAGAACCCTTATTTATTACAGTGTATATTCGTAGAAAATTTCTCTCTGTTAATAATGCGTTATGAAAGGCAAATGTGAGAGTAGCTTCAGAAAAATACCTAACAAGCAAACCTAATTATTTCAGTCCAGCAATGAAATTAGCTACTGCATCTATTTCTATGTCACTCATATGCTCAGCAACACCTCGCATAATCTTTGAGTCACCATCGTTATTTCTAGCACCATCATTCTCTGGATCATGAGCACCAGTTCGCCATGCTCGTAATTGCTTCGCAGTATATTGTGCATATTGGCCGCCCAACATAGGGTAACCTGCGGGGCTATTACCTTGGCCGGAGGGCGAATGACAACCAGTGCAAGCAGGCACACCAGTTTCTATATTGCCTCCTCTATATATAGCCTCACCAAGCTGCAATTTTTCTTCTTGTGCACCAGATATCTGCATTTCTTTCGATGCATAGAACGCAGCCATATCAGACAAATCTTGCTCAGAAAAAGAGTCGAGTATCCCGGTCATTGAAGCTATTTTTCGACGCCCATACTTTACGTCTTTTAATTGCTTTGTAAGGTACTTCTCACCCTGTCCCGCCAGTTTTGGGAAAGAGGGCACCACACTATTTCCGTCGCCGCCATGACAACCGGCGCACATTATTACTTTTGATTCACCGGCTGCTGCGTCTCCAGAGGAAAAAGCTGCCACAGGGGTGATAATACAACAAGACACTATAACAAAATTTAAAATCTTTCTTTTCATTAGTCTAATCCATTCTCCGCATACTGCATACTGATAGTATATACAAATTAGTGTTGTCTGACTTAAAACTCAGGCATTATATACTAACTTTTTCGTTATCCGAATAGAGAAATAGGATACATCATAGGCTAAATATGTCTAATATCATTTTATTTAACAAAACTAGTTTTCTAATGAGTGCTCCCTCTATTAAACAATCACCTACCGATGAGGGCAAAGAGGTTGCTTTTGCTGGACGATCCAATGCTGGTAAGTCGAGCGTTATTAATACTTTGACGGACAATAAAAAACTTGCAAGAACCAGTAAAACTCCTGGTCGAACTCAGTTGCTTAATTTTTTTTCCTTAAGCGAAGATCGACGTTTGGTTGATCTTCCTGGCTATGGGTTTGCCAAAGTACCAACTATTATTAAAAGAAACTGGGATCGTAAACTTGCAGAATATCTTCAAGAAAGGCAATCTCTTGTGGGTGTGGTTATATTGATGGATATCCGACACCCACTTCAGAAATATGATTGGCAAATTATACGCTGGGCATCAGAATCTAAGATGCCTGTTCATTTATTGCTAACGAAGTCAGACAAATTAAAAAGAGGGGCGATAAACAATGTGCTCTTGAGTGTAAAAGAAGAGTTAGCTAAAGAAAAGTTAAGTGCCAGTTTTACTATACAAGCTTTTTCATCGATTAAAAAGTTTGGTCTCGATGAGTTAAAGCAAAAACTTACAATTTGGTTTAATTAAATTGTATCCATAAAAAAACCCAATCGACGGCGGTGATTGGGTTTAGGTGTGACACTGAGAGAAAAAAGTCTTTATTAGGAAAGAACAAAATCTTAATTGCGTATTAAGTTAGACGCATCTTACCGAAAAAGTTCAATAAAAAATAAAAAAATTTTAATGTGCTTCATCCCAATTATCGCCGCTTCCTAAGTCCACTACCAATGGAATGTTTAAGCTTACAACTTCTGTCATTAATTTTATTAAGCCCTCTCTGATAACGTCTTCTTCGGCCTCTGGTACTTCCAAAACAAGCTCATCATGAACCTGCATTATCATTTTAGAATTTAACCCTTCTTTTAATAGCCATTTGTCTACCTCTATCATTGCTAATTTAATTATATCTGCAGCCGTACCCTGCATTGGAGCATTAATGGCTGTTCTCTCTGCGGCCTGCCTTCGCAAACCATTGCTCGAATTTATTTCAGGTAAATAAAGGCGGCGTCCAAATAAAGTTTCTACATAACCTCTTTCAGAAGAACTCTTACGAGCATCATCCATATAAGATTTTACGTCAGGATAGCGACTAAAATACTTATCTATATATTCCTGAGCCTTTTGCCGGCCGATATGCAACTGGCGGCCTAAACCAAATGCTGACATACCATATATTAATCCAAAATTAATTGCCTTAGCGCTTCTACGTTGGTCCTTTGTAACTTTGTTCAGGTCAACACCAAACACCTCTGCTGCTGTTGCTTGATGAACGTCCATTCCTTGTAAAAATGCATTAGTTAAGCCCTCATCAGAGGATAAATGAGCCATTATTCTTAGCTCTACTTGTGAATAGTCGGCAGCTAATATTTTAGTTCCTTTTGGTGCTACAAATGCTTGTCTAATTCTTCTTCCTTCTAATGTTCGAATTGGAATATTTTGTAAGTTAGGGTCGGATGAAGAGAGTCTTCCAGTTGCTGTTACAGCCTGATGGTACGATGTATGTATTCTACCAGTTATCGGGCTAATCATCTGAGGGAGCTTGTCAGTATAAGTAGACCGGAGTTTAGATAGCGTTCGATGCTCTAGTAATATTTTAGGTAAAGGGTAATCAATCGCTAATTCGGTTAGGACTTCTTCTTTAGTCGAAGGTGCTCCTTTTGCGGTTTTTTTTAAAATTGGAATTTTTAATTTTTCAAACAAAATCTCCCCTATTTGTTTCGGAGAGGCCAGATTAAACTTTCCCCCTGCCAATTCATATGCATTCTCTTCTATTTCCTCAAGCCTCACACCTAGCTCTTTACTGTGCGCGCGAAGCAATTTAGCATCCACTAATGCCCCATTTCTCTCGATGGACGATAATACTGGTATAAGTGGGATTTCTATATCTCTTAACACTCTTGATGGGCCTATCTGATTTTCTAAAAGTGGATGAATATTTTGATGGAGTCGTAAAGTAACGTCAGCATCCTCTGCAGCGTATGGAGCTGCAACTTCCAGTGGAATTTGATTAAAAGTAAGTTGACTAGAGCCTTTACCTGCAACCTCTTCAAAACTTGTAGTTTTTGCATCTAGATATTTTAAAGCTAGACTATCCATATCATGTCGACTACCAACTGAGTCTAAAACGTATGACTCAAGCATGGTGTCGAATTTTATTCCCGATAAAGAAATTCCGTAATTTTTTAAAACATTCATATCATATTTAAGATTTTGACCAAGCTTAAAAATGAAGGGGTCTTCAAGAATTTTTTTTAATTTTTGTAAAGTTTTTTCACAGTTCATCTGTTCTGGTGCACCAAGATAATCATGTCCTAAAGGTATATAAACTGCCTTGAACGGTTCAATAGCCAGAGATATCCCAACGATTTTAGCTTCCATATAATTTAGACTTGTTGTTTCAGTATCAAACGAAAAGTATTCAGACGACTCAAGCTTTTCTAGCCAGCTTTCGAGTTCAGCCTCTGTATATATAATATGATACTCAACTTTTTTGGTTTCTATAGAGGTCTTTATGTCATCTTTATGTTGATTGATTGTTATCTCATTGGCCCATGTTTTTAATTCTAGTTTTTTGAACCATGAAAGAAGTTCTTGATCGTTTGTTTTCTCGTTGACTAGGCTATTAATAGTTCGATCAAGCTCAACATTTGTTTTTATTGTTGCTAATTTGTATGACAAGTCTGCTAAATCTTTATACTCCAACATCTTTTGTGGTATTTTGTTTGCGCCTCGGAATTCTAACTTAGCGATACTTTCGATATCCTTATATATGTCCTCGAGGCCACCAATTCCTTGCAGCATACCCAGTGCTGTTTTTTCTCCGATTCCGGGTACTCCAGGTATATTGTCTGATTTATCACCCACGAGAGCTAAATAATCAATTATTAGTTCTGGAGGTATACCAAATTTGTTAATTACACCCTGACGATCCATAAATGTATCTGTCATTGTATTAATAAGACTTACATACGGGCCCACTAACTGAGCCATATCTTTATCACCAGTAGAAATTATCACATTTCTTTTTTGAGCTGCGGCGTTTATGGCTAAAGTGCCGATAACATCATCTGCTTCAACACCTTTTTCAATTAGTATCGGCAAGCCCATTGCTTTAATAATTTTGTGGATAGGTTCTATTTGTGTACGTAAGTCATCCGGCATAGGCGGCCTCTGTGACTTATATTCTGTATATAAGTCATCTCTGAAGGTTTTACCTTTGGCATCAAAAACTACCACAATTGGACTATCTGGGTAGTCCTTTATCATTCTTCGCATCATCGCTATAACACCTTTAACTGCACCAGTTGGCTGGCCTGACGATGTTGTTAAAGGTGGCAAAGCGTGAAAAGCTCTATAGAGATATGATGATCCGTCTACTAAAATTAGTGGGGTATCATTAGCCATATTTATCTACCATGGTCATGAATTAATTTACTTTAAACACTCTACAACTGTTTCAGATAATTTACTGAGAAAATCTATATAACTATTTTTACCTAATGGGATATTATGTCCCATTAAATCCAATTCTCTAGACTTTATATTAAACTTTTTTGCTAACTGATTTGCTACTTTACTAGTATGTTGAGGGTCAGTGAAAATACAAGAGGTCTTATCGATTAATTTATTAAGATTGCCTTTATGTTTGGCGCTTGGAGAAATATCATCTGTTAAATCAACTATACCTAATTGATTAAGGTCATAAAAATCGACGAAGTGACGATACCCATCATGCGCAACGAGGAATCCTTTATGTTTTATTTCTTCTAGCCTTTCTCTAATTGTTATATTCAAAGATTTTAGTGATGCTTCAAAATTATTTGTATTTTTTTCAAAAAATTCTTTTTTATCAGGGAATTTTTTCCCTAAAAGATCATTGATTGTTGCAACAATCGCTACCGCATTTTGTGGGCTTAGCCAAATATGATGATCTCTATTATCCTTAACACCTTCGTAGCTCTCATGTTCGTTATCGTGACCATGGTTGAGGTTTGAATGGCTATGGCCTAACTCGCCAGTGGTTTTAGGCCAACTAAGATCATCAATATCCATTAATTTAATAATATTTGTCGTGCCGTGAGTTTTAACTGCTTTGGATATTCCACTTTCAAGATTAGGGCCTATCCAAAAGAATAAATCAGATTCTTTTATTAACTTAATATCTGAAAATCTAAGTCGATAATTATGTGGTGACATATTACCTGGTAGTAATATATTTACTGAGGTTTCATCACCTGTGACAGCCTTAAGCAGCATGGCTATAGGTCTAATAGAGCTTGCTATCGAACTATTCTGTGACGCAAATACAGGGTTAATTATGAAGGATATAATAATAATTAAGCAAGATCTAAGCATTTTTGTACCTCTGAAATAATTTAAGTGTTATATTATAACAAAAATATGTATTTTATTTAGGCTATTCAGTATTAATTGAAATTTAAATAAATAAAATTTGTTATGTTATAACATTATTAAAATAGGTGATGTATATGTTAGCATATTCTCGTCTTGCATATAAAAATCATGATCATGATCAATGCATTGTTGTTGCTTTAAAAAAAGCTGAAGCAGTATGCGAAAAAAAGAATGTTCGACTAACTGCAATAAGAAAACACGTTTTTAAAGAAGTATGGTCTAGCCACCAACCTGTTGGGGCATATGATATAGTTGATAGTTTAGCTCTGAACGTCAACACAGGGAAACGAATTAAAGCTCCCTCTGTATATCGTGCCTTAGAATTTCTAACGAAACTTCGTTTAATCCATCGTATAAGTACATTAAATGCATACATAGGAAGATCTTTTTCTGAAAAAATATATAATAATTTTTTTCTTATCTGTCGTAATTGTCGCGTAACTGCTGAATGCAGTACCGACCAAATTAATAATGTAATTGAGCATACAGCTGAACGAACAGGTTTTTTAGTTGAACAACAGGTAGTTGAAATAATTGGTTTGTGCCCTGAGTGTAAAAAGGAAGAATAAAATATGAGCTCTCCACTAATTACACTTAACAAAGTAAGCAAATATCATAATACGAAAGAAACCTTATCCTCAGTGAGTTTAACTATAAATCCAGGACAAATTATCACACTTATTGGTCCCAACGGGGCAGGTAAAACGACACTTGTAAAAATTATTCTTAATCTGATTGATATTGATGAGGGGGTAGTTTTTCGATCCCCTGATTTACGAATTGGCTACATGCCACAAAAACTTCATATCGATCAGACTCTTCCAATAACTTTGGAAAGATTTTTAAGGCTAACAGAAAAAAATACTAAAATATGTAGTGAGGTTCTAGAAGAAGTGGGCATTATTAATCAGATGAAATGCCCGTTATCATCTTTGTCAGGTGGAGAAATGCAAAGAGCTCTTTTAGCTCGAGCAATTTTACACAAACCAAACTTCTTAGTTCTCGATGAACCTGTGCAAGGTGTAGATGTTGCTGGGCAAGAGGCTCTTTATAAACTTATAGAAGAATTACATAGAAAACTAAATTGTGCAGTATTAATGGTTTCCCACGACCTACATGTAGTAATGTCTTCAACAAACGAAGTGCTATGCTTAAATAATCATGTATGTTGCCATGGTCGACCTGACCAAGTAAGCAAGAATCCTGCATTTATAGAACTTTTTGGTGAAAGTACTAATACTTACACTACATATACACATCATCACGACCACAAACATGAATTACATGGAGAAGTAAAATTATCAAAGTTAGATGAAAATGGATTTAGTCATGATTGACGTTCTTTTATTTGCGTTACTTGCTGGTATAGGCGTTGCATTAATAACCGGGCCTCTTGGCACATTTATTGTGTGGCGTCGTATGGCATATTTCGGAGATACACTTGCGCATTCGTCATTACTAGGCATTGCCCTCGGTTTAATTTTTTCACTTAATACGACACTATCTGTAATTTTTACTTGTCTCGTATTTGCATTAATACTTGTCGGATTAGAGCAAAATAAGAATCTTGCTTCTGATACATTACTTGGAATACTTTCGCATACATCTTTAGCATTTGGATTGGTTGTAATTACATTGATGCCAAATGTGAAGGTAGACTTAATGAGTCTTTTGTTTGGCGATCTTTTAACCGTAAATTTTAAAGACGTTATTACTGTATATATAATAAGTACTATTACATTATTAATGTTAGTAAAAATATGGGATCCGCTATTAGCGATAACTATTGATGAGGATTTAGGTAGGACCGAAGGTGTAAAATTTAAATTAGTTCGAATGATGTTTATGCTGCTTATAGCACTAGTAATTGCTGTTGCCATGAAAGTGGTTGGCGTGCTATTAATAACATCACTGCTTATTATTCCGGCGGCGACAGCAAGGAGTTATTCAAAGACACCAGAACAAATGGCTTTTTTTGCAAGCCTAATAGGTTCTTTTTCTGTTGTATTAGGGCTGCTGGCATCATGGTTTATAGATACTCCTGCTGGACCATCGATAGTTCTAAGCGCAGGACTTCTATTTTTGATTTCACTCACCAACAAAAAAAATCAATGAAATTAATGTTGTTTATCAAAGGCAAGTATAATTGATTCTAAGGAAACTTTCATTTTTTCAGGGTCAAATGGAGGCCTGAAGAAACCATGATAGTGCCCATAAGGATTGATGATAACTATATTACCGCTATGATCAATTGTATAATTTTTTTCATCTATTGAAACTTTTGAATAAGGCGCATTCAACTGAACACCAAGACTCATTAATACGTATTTGTTAGCTGTAGCTCCTATAAAATCTTTATTAAAATAAGCTACATATTGAGAGAGTTTTTCTGCGGTGTCTCTCTCTGGATCGAGAGAAATCAGTGCAATTTGTATCTTATTTTGATCCTCACCTGATAAGGAATCATAAAAGTTAGCTGCCGTAGCCATAGTAGTTGGACAGATATCTGGACAATGGGTAAAGCCAAAAAATAATAATGTCCATTTGCCTTGTAAGTTTTTCATAGTGAAAGGCTGTCCATCGTGATTAACCAGATCGAATCCACTAAATTTCCTTGGTGTATCTAGCAAGACTGCACCTTTGTCCATTAACTCTTCATGGGTAAGAATATACTCAGTATTAATTTTATTGAGAAATGCGAGCATAATTAAGAATACAAATATAAAGATTCCTAACAGAGTATTGCGAATCCCTTTATTAATTATTTTTTCAGTCATAATTACTCAAACCTTCCTGTACTGATGACACTGTAATTTTCTATAAACAAAGCACTTCAAATGAAATAATGATCGACTAGCATAATTATAAATAATGCCATTAAATAAACTATAGAATACTTGAAAGTATCCATACCTGCGTTTGGATTACGATCAAGCATCATCATAATCGCCCAATATAAAAAACCAGCTCCCAAGATTAGTGCCCCTAAAATATATAGCCAACCACTCATTCCCACTGCAAAAGGTAATAAAGTTACCAGTATCATCAATACGGTATATAAGAGAATGCTTATTTTTGTATATTTTTCTCCATGTGTAACTGGCAACATAGGAATTTCTGCTTTTGCATATTCATCTTTACGATGAACAGCTAAGGCCCAGAAATGGGGCGGTGTCCAAGCGAAAATTATCAAAACTAATAGTAATGCATGGCCGTGTATCTCACCAGTTACAGCCGTCCAACCCAATAATGGAGGAACTGCTCCAGCTAATCCACCTATGACAATATTCTGCGGTGTTGCTCGTTTTAAGTACGAAGTATAAAGTACTGCATAACCGAACAAAGAAGCAAGTGTTAACCATGCAGTTAAAGAATTGATATAAACTAGCAAAATAGCCATACCGATCAAACCTAGTATCGTCGAAAAAAGCAACGCCTGATAGGGGCTTACTCTTCCTTTAGCAACTGGACGGTTTAGTGTTCTAGACATTTTGAGATCAATTTTTCGATCTACCACATGGTTTATAACGGCTGCGGCACCAGCACATAGAGCTATTCCCACATTGCCTAATATAAGTACATCTATAGGCACCATACCAGGCACTGATAAAAACATACCAATAATTGAAGTTAGGATCATTAATGCAACTACTTTAGGCTTAGTCAGCTCCAAATAATCCCTGAAACTAGTCTTCTCTAAATCAGTCGCTGCTATTTTTGTCACCTTAACACCTTAATTAAAATTGTTGTTGCTAACATAAGTCATTTTGACTGCAAGACCAGCAAGAACTAACAATAACGTTAGGCCTCCTAAGTTATAAACAATTGTTAAAAAAACTATATCTTGTAAATATCCAGCATAAGCTAAAAAAATCATTCGGATGAACAAAATACACATCAGCACTCTAGCTGCTTGATTTATCTCATAGAAAGGCGTCTTTAACAAAAAAATAGACAAACCTAAAACATAAATCGTTGCAACCAAAACCCCAAGCCTATGCACCATATGTATAGCTATGCGAGGCTGACTGTCTAAAGACTCTAAACCTAAAGGTTTGTTAAAGTTAAACCCTTCCTTCAAGTCCATCGCTGGCCACCATGAATTTTGGCATAATGGAAAGTCTGTACAGGCAAATGAAGCAAACTTTACACTTGTCCACCCTCCTAGTGCAATCTCTATCATGCTTATTATAATCGCTAAAGTGATCCATGGCTTAGTTTTATTAAACCTATGAATGTTTTTTTTTGATACTGACCAGTTATTTTTCTGAGTTCTCACTGCGTATATCCATAATAGTAGAGATATGATGACACCCAATTTAAAATGCAATAAAGCTATTTGAGGTAAAACGAACATATCAGAAAACCACATGCTCATGAAAGTATGCAAAAAAATTGTAAGCAATATGAAGATTGATAATTGATATAAAATTTTGTTTTTCTTTCGTAGAAACCATGATTTGATCACCAAGATCGTAACCGTAACAATCAACATAAAATGAGAAATTTGGTTTATTATTTCCTGCCAGCCAATCACACTGATGTAGTATCTTAAATTACTAATTAAACTTACATCGGTAATATAAAAATTACCCATGCAATCTAACCATTCTAAGCAATCAAAGCTAGTATCTTCAAAACGTGAATAAATATTAAGAGTTAAATTAATAATAGAAAAAATAACAGCTGAGGTCGCCGTTAAAAAAAAGCATTTATTGGATAAATTTACACCTAGACTTAGCAAAATGTTTTAATTCTTATCCTTTGAATTTTTTAGTTTATAAGAAGTGTGCAGGGGGCAAACTACTGAGAAGAATACTTCATTAAGTGCTCAATATCTTCTATGATTTCGGTTCCTTTGTGAGACAAATCATATGACATCATGGCAAAGCCCTGTTGATCAACAAGATACGCTCGGTTAGTTTTGATATCTTGCTTATAAAAAGGAGTACTAGTTTTTGCAAGCATAGACTCGAATTCTTTTTCATCCCCATGTATAACTTTTAAAAAAGGGTGATTCAATTTTAAGAACTCTAAAACCTCAGCTCCCATAGTTTGATCCAAAGAAATATAGAGACGCTCGAATCTTCGACTATATTTACCTAAACTAATATGAACTTGTCGTGTTAGATAAAGTAATTCTCGACACTGGTCTGAACACTCTTGATCACCAGCGATTATTAATCTCCATTTAGGTTTTTTATCTGAAAAATCCCAGATTTGACCGTCTACGGATTTTAGATTTAAATCTTTAATCGATGCGGGAGGAACAATAAAATTACCGTGATTAGTTGTTCCTAATTTAGATAACAGACTATTTCTTTGATCTTCGGTTTTAGGGTAAATCAAAAACCCTAAGGCAACAACACCCCCGAGCATTATTATCATAAACCATACTTGCCATTGTCCTTTCATATTACTTTTTTCCACTACAAATACTCCATCTAAGATTAAATTTTACTACGCCTAGAACCGATGACCTGCCCTAGATTTGAGTTAGCAAAAATTGCTAAAACTATTAAAGCTAGCGCGAGTGCTGACCATTGAAATGCATAACCTGTATGTTTCCTTGGTTGAACGTTTACGACAGGCCACCCTGTTTTTAAAGCGCCAATCTCTGATGCATTTAACCTAAGACTAAAATCATAAAACTTAGTACCTAATTTTTTGGATATTATTTCAGGATCGAGACTTTGTATGACTATTGGGCTTTCTCCTTTAACCCATGGATCGTCACCAAGCATAATTTGTTTTCCAGGAGAACGATATAAGTAACCGGTTATACTTACCGATGCAGTGATAATAGGTATTTTAGGTAATATTCTACGGTCTAGATCTGCAGCAATCCAACCACGATTGACCAAAATCCACTGCCCATTGACTGCCTTAAATGGGCTTATTACATCATATCCAGGTCGACCGTTGCTGACGCGATTATCTAATAACAATGTGGATTGATTATCATATTTTCCATCTATGTTTACCCTCACATAATCTGGGCTCTCGATCTGATTGCCGCTCTGAGCGTAACTGCTTTTTACTAAAGAGAGTGAAATTGGTGCAGCTTCAGCTCGACCTTTATATATGCTCAACAAATTATTTTTTTCCTCTGCTCTATCAACTTGCCAAAATGCCAAGCTAACAGTTACCGGTAAAAAAAATAATACGAATAAGATAATCTTCCAATTAAATTGCCATTGGAAATGAGTTTTCGTTTTCTTAGTTTGTTGTGTCACTGCTCACCTTTCAAATTTCTATTGAAAAAGATAACCATAAAATTTTTTTTGATTTACCTATTTTAATATTTAAACGCTACAATACAATAACATTTAGGTTCACCCACCAGAGGAGGAATATTTATGCTTCTAAAAGTTGTTATAGTTATTTTATTTATAGGTATTATAGTAAGTCTCAGTAGTGCTTTAGTTTTTCTAATGAAAGATGTTGGAAATTCTAAAAGGAGGACTCTTTATGCTTTGGGAATTCGAGTCTCATTAGCAGTACTATTACTTTTGACAATTTCTTGGGGGGTTTATTCGGGCCAACTCGGTAGTAAAGCGCCATGGGATAAAAAGCTACATCCTGAACGACTCATCCCACTAACTACAAAACCTTAAATTTAAATTTTAAATGTTAATATTCGTAAAATTTATTAGGCCAGAATATAAACAAATAAGAACAACCCAACCCAGACAACATCAACGAAATGCCAATACCATGATGCCGCTTCAAAACCAAACTGATCTTTATCGTTAAAATGGCCTTTTAGGCCTCTAAGGAACTGAACAAGTAGCATAATCGTTCCAAATGTTACATGAGCTCCATGAAAACCTGTCATCATAAAAAAGATCGTGCCGTATATTCCAGACTCAAGTGTTAAACCCATGTGCACATAGGCTTCTATATACTCCTCAGCTTGAAGCACCAGAAAAATCATACCGAGTAAAACTGTTATACCCAACCATAAATTAAATTTCTTACGATCGTTATTTTTAAGACCTGTATGTGCAATATGAACAGTAACACTCGAACTAAGTAAAATAACGGTATTCCAAAGTGGCAACCACTGCAATATCCTATCCCAGCCAGGAAAACTCATATTTTGCTCTGGTCCCGTAAATTGCGCAGATTCACCGTTTGCTGCCTGATCAGGAGTTACCATTAATGGCCATGTTGGCTCGAAGCCTGACCACAACAAATCATTTGATGTTGTTGCTGTAGTTTCACCGCCTAGCCAAGGTAAAACTAATGCCCTTATGTACCATAGAGACCCAAAAAATACGGCAAAGAACATAACTTCGGAAAAGATAAACCAGCTCATGCCCCAAACATAGGATCGTTTCAACTGATCGCTATTCATACCGGCCATATTTTCATTTATTACTATACTAAACCATTTATATAAAGTCGCAGCGATAACAAATGATCCAACCCAAAATGTTAGGGAGCTTTGGCCTTGCACCCATGAACCCGCACCTACTGCAATTATACCCAACCCTATAGCCGCAAAAAGAGGTAACTTACTTGATTCTGGTACGTAATATTCGCCTTCGGTTGACATTAACTATCTCCTTTATTCTTTTTGGCGGCCACTAATTAAGCTGTGCAACTGTTAAGTCATTTGTACTTTCAGTTATATCAAAAAGTGTATATGACAATGTAATAGTATTAACTGATTTTGGAATATCTTTATCAACTATGAATACTAATGGCATATCTATTTCGTCCCAAGCATTTAGTGGCTGTTGGTTAAAACAAAAACATTCAGTTTTATGAAAATAATTAGTCGCATTAAATGGAGTAAGATTTGGCACAGCTTGAGCAACCATGTTTTTTGAAGTCCTATTCTTTGCATAAAAAGTAACAGCTTTAGCTTCTCCCGGGTGAACAACGACTTCAGTAACTCTAGGTGAGAAATCCCATGGCATAGAACCATTATTTATTGTAAGGAATTGCACTTTTACCGTTCGGGTTGTATCAATTGTTGTATCTTTCGATTCATAGCGACCAGCTGTTTTACCGCCAATGCCAGTTAGGTCACATAGAGCATAATATAAAGGGGGCATTAGAAAAACTGCAAACACAAACATCCCAATTGCTCCAACTGATAGTTTAAGCAAAGTCTTTTTAATAGAGCTTTTTGGGATATTGTTTTCCATTATTTTACTGCCGGGGGTGTAGTAAAGGTATGATACGGAGCTGGTGTAGGTAGTGTCCACTCAAGCCCTTCAGCACCATCCCAAGTTTTTGGTTCACTAACTGGTTTTCCAGAGCGAATTGTAGTTATCACATTATAAAGAAACAACAATTGTGCTGTTCCATAAATGAAAGCTCCTGTACTGGATATCATATTCCAATCAGAAAATTGTAATGCGTAATCAGAGTATCGACGTGGCATTCCTGCGAGTCCTATGAAATGCTGCGGAAAGAAAGTCACATTAAATCCAATGAATCCAATCCAAAATTGAACTTTACCCATTGTTTCGTTGTACATTTTACCAGTCCACTTGGGTAACCAGTAGTAAACAGCTGCTGTGCTAGAAAAAATAGCTCCGGCTACCATTACATAATGGAAATGTGCAACAACAAAATATGTATCGTGATATTGAATATCCGCTGGAGCGACAGCCAGCATAATTCCGGTGAATCCGCCAATAGTAAATAGAATGACGAAAGCAACCGCATATAACATTGGTGTTTCGAAGGTAAGCGAACCGCGAAACATAGTTGATATCCAGTTAAAGACTTTCGCAGCGGTAGGAACAGCGATGAGCATTGTTGCGTACATGAAATAGAGCTCCCCACCTATAGGCATACCAACTAAGAACATATGGTGCGCCCAAACAATGAAAGACAAGAAGGCAATAGAAGCTGTTGCATATACCATAGAGCTATAACCAAAGAGCGGTTTACGGCTGAATGCTGGAATAATATGAGATATAACACCAAATGCTGGGAGAATAATAATATAAACTTCTGGGTGCCCAAAGAACCAAAATACATGCTGGAATAACACTGGATCACCACCACCTGCAGCATTGAAAAAACTAGTACCAAAATTGATATCCATTAACATCATTGTTACTGCACCGGCCAGTACTGGCATCACGGCAATTAACAAAAATGCAGTTATTAACCATGTCCAAACAAACATCGGCATTTTCATCAGTGTCATACCGGGCGCTCGCATATTCAAAACTGTAGCTATTATGTTTATAGAGCCCATAATAGAAGAAGCACCCATGAGATGAACACCAAAAATAAAATAGTTTACTGTCGGTGGAGCATAAGTTGTTGACAAAGGCGCATAAAAAGTCCACCCAAAATTTGGTGCTCCACCTTCCATGAATAAGGTAGCTGTTAGTATGGTAAATGCCATCGGTAAAATCCAAAAGCTTAAGTTATTCATGCGTGGTAGAGCCATGTCTGGAGCACCGATCTGCATTGGGATCATCCAGTTAGCGAGGCCAACGAAAGCTGGCATAATTGCACCAAAAACCATAACTAGACCATGCATGGTAGTCATTTGGTTAAAGAATTCTGGTTTAATAATTTGCATACCTGGCTGAAAGAGCTCAGCACGAATAACCATTGCAAAAAAACCACCCATCAAAAACATAGCAAAGCTGAACCAAAGGTACAGAGTTCCTATGTCTTTGTGATTTGTTGTAAAAAACCAGCGACCTATGCCTTTAGCAGGACCATGTGCCATTACTACGTTCTCCTTAATTTATCTTTTACCTTTTTTCCAATTATAGACGTCAATAGGCTGAGTTATATCTCCAACGTTGTTACCCCAAGCATTTCGCTCATAGGTAATTATTGCTGCCTGATCTAATTCTGATAGTTGGTCTCCGAAAGCTTGCATCGCAGTTCCAGCTTGACCGTTAACAATTATATCAATGTGTGCTTCTACCGGACCAATTGCAATTCCTTGACCAACCAGTGAAGGGAAGACGCCAGGGACACCCTGACCATTAACTTGGTGGCAACCGGCACAACTACGATTATATGCAGCTTCTCCTATTTCCATCAATTCATCCATGGTGAAGGTTTTATTCGTAAGTTCACGAATAGCTGCTTGTTCAGCTTTTTTGTCTATTAACCATGTTTTATATTCTTCTTTTTCTAAAACGTTAACTACGATTGGCATAAACGCATGGCCCTTACCACAGAGTTCGGTGCACTGTCCCCTGTAAACTCCTGGCTCAAGTACATTAGCCCATGTCTCGTTGACAAAACCAGGTAGTGCATCTCGTTTGACTCCAAAATCTGGGACCCACCAAGAATGTATTACATCTTGACCAGTGATTAAGAAACGCACTTTCGTATTAGCTGGTAAAACAAGGGGCTCGTTTACTTCCTCATGATAATATTGACCTTTGGGAGCCGTATTATAAATTTCTGATTCAGGAGTTGTTAGCTCGCTGAGGAATTTTACATCTTCTCCTAAATACTCGTACTGCCACTTCCATTGAAGACCAGTAACTTTAATATCCATTTCAGCTTCTGAGGTATCGTATATATCAAGAATCGAAGTGGTAGCAGGTATACACAAAAGAACTAGTATCACTGCTGGTATTGCTGTCCATACAATTTCTGCAGTTGTATTTTCATGAAAGTTAGCAGCTACAGCTCCACGTGACTTACGGTGTGCATACATAACATAAAACATGACTGCGAAAACAAGTACACCAGTAATAGTGACTATCCAAAAAACTAGCATATGAATATCGTAAATTGAATTACTTACAGAGGTTACACCTCTAGGCATATTTACGGCCCAATTACCGGCTTCTTCTGCTAAAGCACCAGCTGAAATCGCTAGTGATACAACAGGGGCGAATATAAGCGTGAAAAGCATTTTTGCTCTTCTTAACATTACCCTATCTCCAAAAAGTTGTTGTTTAAGTTTTTAGCTTATTTAGTAAATAAACTGGTTAATCTTCTTTTTTTAAAAAAATTAGACGGCACTATATCAAACTTTGGCTATTGTCCTCTAGTATTTATAGTCAATCTTCTTAGGAAATTTGCTAAATTAATCATAATATTCAATATAAATGTTCTTAATATTAAACTGTAAATCATAAATAATGTTGATATTGAAAATTAACCACATTAAAAATTTTACTCGCAAGAAAATTTTTAATGTATATTTTTAGGGTCAATAAGAGTTACTGTTTGTGTTTCAGCTAATTTTTCTTCTTTGCTTACATTTACCCTGGTTTCTAGTTCTTTCGGGTCACTTTGTAAAAGCATCTTGTCATTAAAGCCACATTTAACACACTGTCGAAAATCTTGACCGCTTTCATTATAAATTGTTAGTTTGTCCATCTCACTACATTTTGGACATACTGCCCCAGCAATAAAACGTTTTTTTGCCTTATATTTGAACATTTCGGGGTCTCATTTAATAAATTTTACCTTTAATTGATATTATTTATTTTAACAAATATAAAGTCTTTTTTCATGCATTATCATCGAAAAAACTTGAGCCTTTATTTTGTAAGGCTATTATAAAACGATCTTTGAATAACTGTGGAGATGAAATGATAAAAAATATCAGGCCCTATAAAAACATAAAGCCTATATTGGGCAAAAAAGTATACGTAGATGATGCAGCTATTATAATCGGAAATGTGACATTAGGTGATGATGTTTCGGTTTGGCCTGGAGCTGTTATACGTGGTGATATGCATGAAATTAGGATTGGCTGCCGTACAAATATTCAAGATAATGCGGTTCTTCATATTACTCATGCAAGCTCCTTTAACCCTGAAGGGTGGCCACTTATTATAGGGGAGGATGTTGTTGTTGGACATGGTGCAATATTACATGGTTGTAGTTTGGGTAATAGAATTTTAGTTGGCAATGGAGTTATCATTAATGACGGTGCAGTAGTGCAAAATGAAGTGCTCATAGGCGCCGGAACAGTAGTTCCTCCCGGAAAAATACTAGAAAGTGGAAATCTGTATGTTGGAAGCCCGTCTAGAGTCTCAAGAAAAATTACAAAAAAGGAAAAAGATTTTTTCGTTTACTCACCTGCAAACTATGTTAGTTTAAAAAATGAATATCTCAAGGACGCACAATCACAATTATAAGGGTGATAATTGTTTTTTCAGCATTGAAATTACCGCTCTTGTTTGCGGTCTAACCCCCCTCCATACGTAAAATGACTCTGCAGCCTGTTCAACTAACATACCTAAACCGTCTGATATCTGAGCGGCGCCATTATTTTTCGCCCATTCTAAAAATATAGATTGTTGGCTACCGTACATCATCTCGTAACAAACTGCATTTTTTGACAACAAACCTCTCGGTAAGGGTGGAATTTTATTTGATAGAGTGGCACTTGTGCCATTAATTACAACATCAAACTGCTGGCCATCAAGCATTTGGTAATCGCAACCGAGCAGATTACCCATATTAGCGAAATTTTTAGAAAGTTTTAGTGCTTTTTCAATAGTACGATTAACAATAACTACATTCTGAGGAAGAAGTTCCAGTATTGGCTGCAATATGCCTCTAACTGCCCCTCCTGCCCCAAGCACAAGAACTTTTTTTCCATTAATTGCCCAGCCAAGATTGTCAACAATATCCCGGGTAATTCCAATACCGTCTGTAGTATCCCCTTGAATTTTTCCGTCATAACTAACGCTAAGAGTGTTTACTGCTCCAGCTATTTTAGCCCGCTGTGTAAGCTTTTCTGCGAAATTGTATGCATTAAGTTTAAATGGCACAGTAATATTTAAACCTTTACCTCCAGATTTAAAAAATTTTTGCGCCTCCTTTTCAAACTCACCCATATCAATATGTTGTCTTTTATAAGAGATCTTTTCATCGTTAGCCTTCGCAAAGGCAGTGTGAATATCTGGAGATTTGCTATGTTCAACTGGATTTCCAAAGACTGCGTAATTATCAAGCATAACCCATGAACCTCTTGTATAGCCTAGCATGATCTGAAGATTTGTCTTCAGAAATGAAACCTTATATCCAGTCTTGTGGACGAAGGTACTTATCGTATAGTTCTGCCTCCGGAGATCCTCTAGTTGGATTCCAATCATAGTTCCACTCTACAGTTGGAGGTAAAGACATAAGTATAGACTCAACCCTACCTCCAGTCTGTAAACCGAATAAGGTGCCTCTATCATAAACTAAATTGAATTCAACATACCTACCTCTTCTATAAAGTTGAAATTTTTTCTCCCTTTCACCCCATGGGGTTGACTTCCTTTTACGAACGATTGGTAAATAGGCGTTTACGAAACTGTCACCTATCGAAGACATCAAATTAAAGCTTCTATCAAAACCATACTCATTCAAATCATCAAAAAATAAACCTCCTATACCTCTCGGTTCGTTACGGTGTTTAAGGAAAAAATACTCGTCACATTGTTTTTTTAGGCTAGGATATATATTCTCACCGAACGGTAGGCAAGCATTTCTTGCAATTTGATGCCAATGCTTACAATCAGATTCGTTCGCATAGTACGGAGTTAAATCGTAACCCCCGCCAAACCACCACACAGGATCCTTTCCAGACTTCTCTGCAACAAAAAAACGTACATTTAAATGCGCGGTCGGCACATATGGGTTGTGTGGATGCATAACTACTGAGATTCCCATAGCCTCGAATGACCTTCCCCGTAATTCTGGTCTAGATGTTGTAGCTGACGGGGGTAGTTCATCCCCATGAACATGTGAGAAATTAACACCGCCCTTCTCAAAAATTCTGCCATTAGTAATTATTCGACTTGAGCCACCTCCGCCTTCAGCTCTAGTCCATTTATCTACTTGAAATTTGGACTTCTCGTCTTCAGCTTCTATAGATTTACAAATTGAATTTTGTAGATTTAAAAGATATTGTTTTACATGTAGTTTTTCTTTCATAAAGTTGATACCAGTAGACAGCACCAAACAATAAGCGGCGCCATAAATAGCTTAGTGCATTTAACTATTAACCTGAACGTAAAATCTTACCAGTTTTAAGATTTTTAATCGGGGTTGGATTAGAAAGCTCTCCGAGTAAACCCGGTACTACATAATCTAGTTGTTGATCAAAATAAGTGTTTATCTCAGACATATTTTTTGCAGGCGGCAATCCACTGGGATTTGCTGATGTCGAAACTAGTGGGCCGCCAAAAGCACTACATAAGTTAGATGCAATGGGATGGTCAGTTACACGGACAGCTAGAGTGTTATTTATTCCAGTAATCCAACTGGGTGCATGATTGTTATCTGGTATTAACCATGTCTGAGGTCCAGGCCAACTTTGTTTTAATTCAGTCATCTCTGCTACCGATAAACCTAATAAAAAAGGATTTAATTGCTCTATATCTTTAGCTATCAGGATCAATCCCTTGCTACGTTTTCGTAACTTCATTGCTAATATCCGCTCGACAGCTATCTCAGAAAAAGGATCACATCCAAGCCCCCATACGGCCTCTGTGGGATACGCAATAACTCCATCCGTCTGAAGTACTTCCAAAATTTTTCTAGTATCTGATGAATCAGGGAAAGACTTCATCATTGCTGATTGTTTAATTTCTCTTGCAAATGAGCATCTTTTTCAATAATAGTTAAAGCATTCTTCTCGCGCTCGTTGATGAGAGCTTTATGAATCTTAGTATCTGAAGTAGCGATGATTTGCATTGCAAGGTAAGCAGCATTTTTGGCTCCGGCTTTTCCAATTGCAACGGTAGCGACAGGTATGCCACCAGGCATTTGAACTGTTGAAAGCAAAGCATCTAGGCCATCCATAGAAGCGTTAATTGGAACCCCGATAACAGGTCGAAGAGTTGTTGCTGCTACAGCACCTGCCAAGTGTGCAGCCATACCTGCTGCACAAATAAAAGCTGCGCAACCTTCATGATCACAATCTTTTACAAACTTGTGTGTAGCTTCAGGAGTTCGATGCGCAGAAGTAATTTTGACTTTAAAAGGTACCTCGAACTGTCTTAAAATATCAATACATGATTCCATTACTGGTAAATCAGAATCAGAACCCATAAGAATTGCGACAAACGTCTTACTCATTGTGTATAATTCCTTTTTAATTATAAAAGCATATGTTAGCAGTGGTTAATACCTAATGGCTAGATACTCGTTAAAAATATCATGTCTTTATTGAATATTCTTAAATTTCCTGATTCGCGTCTTCGAACAGTAGCTGAGCCTGTCGATAATATAACCGGTGCAACTAGAAAATTGATTGAAGATATGCTCGAAACTATGTATGAAGCTGAGGGTATAGGTTTAGCAGCAACACAAGTCAATGTTCATAAGCGTATTATAGTGATTGATATAGATAAAAGTGATAAAAATCCAATTATTCTCGTTAACCCAATTCTTGAAATATTGGACGACTCAATTAGCCCGACTGAAGAGGGATGTTTATCTGTGCCTGAATTTACAGAAATTGTTGATCGGCCTCAAAATATTCGAGTAACCGCTCTTGATAAAAGAGGTCAATCGTTTGATTTTGAACCAAGAGGTTTACTTGCTGTATGTGTTCAACACGAGATTGACCATCTTAATGGTAAATTATTCGTAGACTATTTATCTCCACTGAAACAGACACGACTCAAGAAAAAGCTACAAAAAAAACTGCGCTATGATGATCGATAAATGCAATAGCTGAAACTGGTAGTCAGGAGGGTTTGTTAAATTGCGTATAGTATTTGCTGGTACTCCTGAATTTGCTGCTAAACATTTGTATGCGTTAATTTTCGAAAACTCTACTCATGAGGTAGTTGCCGTTTATACCCAACCTGATCGACCATCGGGTCGGGGTAAGAAAATGGCCTCTAGTCCAGTAAAGATTTTAGCTGAAAAGGCTAACTTACCATTGTATCAACCTGAAAACTTTAAATCTGATGAAGATAGATTAATCCTTTCAAACCATAGACCTGATTTAATGATAGTGGTTGCTTACGGCTTACTTTTACCTATAGAAATATTGAATATACCCAAATACGGTTGTATCAACGTTCATGCCTCACTTTTACCACGATGGCGTGGTGCTGCACCAATACAGAGAGCTATAGAGGCTGGAGATAACGAAACTGGAATAACTATGATGCAGATGGATGTTGGCTTAGACACAGGCGATATTTTAAGTACTATTAAATGTAATATCGAATCAAACGAGACTGGAGGATCTCTCGAAGCAAAATTGTCCAAGATAGGCCCTGCAAAACTTATTCATACATTAGAAAAAGTTGAGCAAAGAACTTTAACTCAAACTAAACAAGATCATGATCAATGTACTTATGCGAAAAAAATTAATAAAGAAGAAATGCTTATTGATTGGTTAAGACCGGCAGATTTATTATTTAAAAAAATATTAGCATTCAATCCCTATCAAGTTACCTATACTTATCTGAATGGAATACGAATAAAAATCTGGAGTGCAAAATTATCCTCTGACAAAAAAAAATTTACGCCTGGAACCATAATCGATGCCAGAAATGAGGGTATTCTAGTTAGTACAGGAATGGGAAGTATTTTATTAACTGAGCTACAGTTGCCTGGTAAAAGTCGATTAAACGTTTCGGAGCTACTTCGATCTAAATCTGGATTATTTGCACCTGGAAATATTTTTAGAGATATGGGTTAGATATAAATGGATCCTAGAATTGCTACAATTCATATAATTACTGGCATACTTCAGGGTTCTGGTTCACTAAGTAAATTAGTTCCAAAATATATTACAAAAGTTACTGAAACTGACCGAGCTTTGGTACAAGAGTTAAGCTACGGTACATTGCGTTATTATCCAAAGTTGCAATTATGTCTAGATTTTTTGCTCAAAAAACCATTTAAACAAAAAGATAAAGATATTGAAGCGGCAATAGTGTGTGCAATATATCAAATCACAGAAACTCGTGTACCATCCCATGCCGCTGTAAATGAATCAGTAAAAGCATGCAGAGTTTTGAATAAGCCCTGGGCAACAAACCTTGTAAATGCTGTTTTACGTAGATTTCTACGCGAAAAAATAGAGCTAGAAAAAAAGCTAGTAAAAAACGTAGGCTATACTACTTCTCATCCGAAATGGTTGGTCGATCTATTGGAAGATGCTTGGCCGCAACAATTAGCCTCTTTAATTGAATCAAATAATACTAAACCACCAATGACCTTGAGGGTCAATATAAACCATAATAATCAAGGCGAATATCTAAGCTTGCTGAGAAGTAATAGAATCGATGCTTCAGCTACACTTACTAGCCCCGATGGAATAACCCTAAAAAAACCTTTGGATGTCTTCAGTCTACCTAATTTTTCAATAGGTGCAGTGAGTATTCAAGATGAAGCTGCTCAGTTTAGTGCACATTTGCTTGAGTTAATGCCAAAACAAAGAATTCTTGATGCTTGTTGTGCGCCAGGAGGAAAAACTGGTCATATTTTAGAATACATTAAAAGAAATTGTCTCGATAATAGCAATGTTATAAGTGTTGATATATCAAAGGAACGTTTAGATCGTGTGCAAGAAAATTTAGATCGCTTACAGCTACACACAAAACTTATTGCTTGCGATATATTTGAAACAAATATTTGGTGGGATAAAGTCCTTTTTGACCGAATATTATTAGACGCACCCTGTTCTGCTACAGGCGTAATTCGACGAAACCCAGATATCAAGACACTACGTAAGTCGAAAGATATCCAGAAACTTGCTATTTTGCAGTTAAAGCTTCTGAATACTGTATGGCCTACCTTAAGAAAAAACGGGCTTTTATTATATGCAACGTGTTCCATATTACCTCAAGAAAATGATATGGTAATTTCAAGATTTCTAGATTGTGCATCTGATGCAGCTGTTGAAAAAATAGAGCTTCGGGCTGGAATAGAAACTTCGCATGGAAGACAATTACTCCCATCAGTGAATGGGTATGATGGTTTTTACTATGCTCGACTCCGAAAACTCTAGATCTAATATAAAAAATAGTTAAAGATTAGTATATGTTATGACTGTAAATAAAATAAGCAGCATAAAAACCCAATACAGATATAAAGTATGATAATAAATTTCCTCATTTCTAAGCATTAAAGGCTATCCATTATGAAAATAGTAATTGTTGGTGCTGGTAAAGTTGGAACTACTCTAGCGCAACACCTATCAGCCGAATCAAACGATATATCGGTGATAGACTGGAACGAAAAAAAATTACTAGATCTACAAAAACGTATTGATATAAGGGTAGTGTGCGGAATCGGATCTCACCCCGACATTCTCATAAAAGCGGGAATAGAAGATGCGGATATGATGGTAGCAGTTACGAAAAGTGACGAGCTTAATATCGTTGCCTGCCAAGTAGCGCACTCTTTATTTCGCACTGAAACAAAAATAGCACGTGTTAGAAGTACAAGCTATACATCAAAAAAATATCGTAGTCGATTATTCCATGATGATAATTTTCCAGTAGATTTTTTTATATCTCCAGAAAAAGTTGTAACAGACTATATTTGTCGACTTATTGCTAGACCAGGTGCACTTCAGGTTGTCGACTATGCTCATGGGCTAGCTCAATTAGTTGCGGTTAAGGTTGCCCAAGGTGGTCCGCTATTGGGAAAAGAGCTGAGGGTTTTAGGTGAACACATGCCTAAAGCTGATGCTAGAGTAGCAGCGATTTTCCGAAAAGATCGCTCCATTATCCCTGAAGGGGATACTCTTATCGAAGAAGATGATGAAGTTTTTTTTATTGCTGCTAAGAAAAACATACGCAAAGTGATGGAAGAGCTTGGGCGTCTAGATAATCCTTATCGTCGAATAATTATCGCAGGTGGAGGTAATATAGGATTTCAAGTTGCTAAATCACTTGAAGAAGATTTAAGTGTTAAAATTATTGAATATTCAGAAGAAAGATGTGAGTTTATATCAGAGCACCTAAATAATACGATAGTATTGCATGGCTCTGCTGCTGATCAAGAAATATTGTTACAAGAAAATATAGATAAAACAGACGTATTTCTAGCTCTTACTAACGATGACGAAGTAAATATTATGTCCTCTTTGTTGGCAAAAAGACTTGGGGTCAGATCGGTTATGACATTAATTAATAATCCGGTTTATGCAAATTTAATTCAAGGTGGTGAAATTGATATAGCTATTTCTCCCCAACAAGCAACAACTAGCACCCTTCTGGCACATGTGAGGAGAGGAGATACCGTAAGTGCAAATTCTCTGAGAAGAGGAGCAGCTGAAGCTATGGAAATAGTTATTCATGGTGACTATAGGTCATCAAAAGTTGTAGGTAGAACTATAAGCGAGATAAAGTCACCTAAAGGGGTTACTGTTGCAGCCTTGGTAAGAGATGAAGAAGTTATAATCGCTCACCATGATACTGTCATAAAAAGCAATGATCATGCGATTATTTTTGTTGTGGATAAAGAAAAAACACGTGAAGTTGAACGGCTTTTCTCGGTTGGATTAAATTTTTTCTAATTGAAATATTAGGTTATATAAAGCTATCTAGATAGCTTCGAATGCCTTAGGACAACTATAAAAGAATTATGAATTTTTCAATGATTTCAAAAGTTCTTGGCATACTGATGATGATATTCAGCCTAACTTTATTGCCCCCAATTTTTGTATCTTACGTTTTTGAAGAGGGTGCTCATCAGGACTTTTTGCTGTCTTTTGCCGTTATTTTTTCAATAGGCATGATTATGTGGCTGCCATTTAGCGCAAAAAAAACAGAGCTTCGTGCACGAGATGGCCTCTTAATAACCGTAATGTTTTGGCTGGAGTTAGGTATTGTAGGTGCTCTACCATTTTACCTAGCTGACTCTATAAATCTCACTGTTACAGATGCGATTTTCGAATCAATGTCAGGGCTTACCACTACTGGAGCAACCGCAATATCAGGTTTAGACTTGCTTCCAAAATCGATTCTTTATTATCGGCAACAGCTTCAGTGGCTAGGTGGCATAGGTATAGTCGTGATTGCTATTGCAGTAATGCCAATGCTTGGTGTTGGAGTAATCGAACTATATAGAGCTGGGGCAACAAGCGACAAGAAACTAACGCCAAGAATACAAGACACAGCAAAAGTTTTGTTTATTATCTATATGTGTCTGACTTTGTGCTGTCTTATCGCTTATTGGGTCGCAGGGATGACTTTTTTTGATGCAGTTTCACATAGCTTTTCCACTGTAGCAATTGGTGGTTTTTCAACTCATGATGCAAGTATGGGGTTTTTTAACGACACCCCAGCTATCATGATCATTTGTATAATTTTCATGGTTCTCTCTGGACTGAGTTTTGGGTTACATTATTATGCTTGGATAAGAAAATCACTAAAACATTATTTACATAATGAGGAAGCTAAACTCTATTTATCAATTCTTGTATTTGGGTCTGCTCTGGTAGTAATTTATTTATATTCTACAAATGTATATAGTCAAAGTGACAGTTTATACCATGGCGTTTTTCAATTTGTATCGATCATGACAACTACAGGATTTGTAACAAAAGCATATACGAGTTGGCCTAGTTTTTTACCATTTTTTCTAATTTTATGTTCTTTTTTCGGATCTTGCGCCGGATCAACGGGTGGTGGAATTAAAATAGGCAGGGTACTAATTATCGCAAAACAAATAATCTGTCATACGCAAAGATTCATCCATCCCAACGGTGTCTTTCGAATCAAAATTAAAAATAAGAATGTGCCTAACTCGGTTACTGACGGTGTCTGGGCTTTTTTTGGTATATATATAGCGATATTTTATTTAATGATTTTATTGTTAATGGCAACGGGTATAGATTATGAAAGCTCCTGGTCTGCCGCCGCAGCGTCTTTAAATAACCTGGGTCCTGGACTTGGAGTGGTTGCAGAGAACTATGCTAATATAAGTATCTTTGCAAAGTATGTTTTATGTTTTGGGATGATTCTAGGGCGTCTAGAAATATTTGTATGTCTTATATTGATAACGCCAATGTATTGGCGAAAGTAAAACTATAATAATTGGTTCATCTTTTGTAATTTTAATTCTTTATTTCTCTAGCTTGGTAGTAGGATTGCTCAGAAATCTTATGATATTTTTTTATTTGTTCTTTAAATGCTTCCTGTGACTCATAAACCTTCTTAAATACTGGGTCCTTGGCTACCATATCTTTTAAGACTTTTTGTGTAATATTTTTTAATTTAGATAATACTGGATCTGGAAGTTTTTTTAGCTGAACCCCATGAGTGTTTACTAACAGATCAAGTGCTTTTTGATTTCTAGCTGTGTATTCGTCAAGCATGTCTTGATTTATTGCCCGTGCAGCGACTTCGATTATAGCTTGCAAGTCTTGAGGTAAACTGTCGTATAACTGTTTATTTATTATCAGTTCCAAGGTGGGTCCAGGCTCCTGCCAACCCGGATAATAATAATATTTGGCTACTTGATGAAAACCAAGTGCTAGATCGTTATATGGTCCTACCCACTCTGTGGCGTCAATCACACCGGTTTGCATTGCAGTATATAGCTCTCCACCTGGAATATTGACTGTTTCGACACCCAGTTTGCTGATAACTTCACCGCCAATTCCGGGTATTCTCATCTTTAGCCCTTTTAAATCCTCAATGCTATTAATTTCTCGATTAAACCACCCAGCCATTTGTACTCCAGTATTTCCTGCCGCAAGTGGTACTAGATTGAATGGCTCATACAGCTCTCTCCATAATTCTATTCCGCCCCCGTAATGTAACCAGCTGTTCATTTCTTGCGCATTTAAACCAAATGGTACTGTAGTGAATAGGGCCGCCGTTTGTATCTTTCCTTTCCAATAATAGGCGGAGCCATGACCTATTTGTGCTGTGCCCTGGGATACAGCATCAAAGACTTCAAGTGCTGGAACAAGCTGACCAGCTCCATAAACTTTTATGAGCAAGCGCCCCCCACTCATTTTACCTACTAATTTCGAAAAATTTTCTGCGGCAAACCCTAACCCTGGTAAATTTTTTGGCCAAGTAGTTACCATTTTCCATTTATAAACCTTTTTCTCAAATACACTATCGGTTTTCTCTGATAATGCTCTATTCTCCGAGTCTCCGCATCCAGATAATGTAAAGGTACAAATTAATATTAAGGATAAATTTTTTAAAAAACATCTAATAAGCATTTTTGGTATCACTTCATTTAGTTAAAATTAGAAATCAAAATTTTTACAGAGCTTCAAGTTTAGCGTAAGACTGAACCAGCCACTTACTTCCATTATTAGAGAAATTTACTTGTATTCTTGCGTTAGGTCCATTGCCCTCAAAATTCAAAATGACCCCTTCACCAAAAACCTTATGTATTACCCTCTGCCCTAGCTTCAAACCAGTATCTGTTCCCTCGTCACTAAACTGACTAACAGATTTTTTTGCATAACTTGTAGGGCTTGTTATTTTGCCACCTAATCTAATTTCCTCTATATGCTCAGTAGGGATATCACGCACAAAGCGTGAGACAGTATTATAGCTTTCTGTACCGTATTGCTGACGAGACTCAGCAAATGTTAGGTATAGTTTTTTCATGGCACGAGTGATGCCTACATAAGCAAGTCGACGCTCTTCTTCGAGCCTTACTGGATCTTCGATTGACATTTTATGCGGAAAAAGGTTTTCTTCCATACCTGCCAAAAAAACAATAGAGAACTCTAAACCTTTTGATGAATGAAGTGTCATGAGCTGAACTGCATCCTCATTTTCACCTGCTTGTTTATCTCCGGCATCCAAAGCTGCTTGATCTAAAAACTGTGGTAATGCTGACTGTTCTGCATCGTCGGGCTCAAAAGCTCGGCATGCAACAACAAGCTCCTCCAGATTCTCAATCCGAGATTGCCCCCTATCACCTTTTTCTCGTCTATAAAAATCAATAAGGCCAGATTCAGTAACTACACTATCTGTTTGATCTGGTAAACTGAGATCGGAGAAATTTTTATCTAGCTTGTTGACTAGATCCATAAAAGCCTGCACAGCACTCAAAGCTCGCCCTGTGAAATTTTTACCGCTAATTGCTAATTTTACTGCATCCCACATAGATATGTTTTCACCACGAGCAAGCCCTCTCAATACCTCAATAGTTTTATCTCCTATTCCTCGTGTGGGCGTATTTACTATTCGTTCAAATGCTGCATCATCATTACGATTAACGACTAATCGTAAGTATGCTAAAGCGTTTCGTATTTCCTGTCTTTCGTAAAACTTCTGACCACCATAAATTCTATATGGAATTTGTGCACGCAATAGTGCCTCTTCTAGAACCCTTGATTGAGCATTAGAGCGATATAAAACTGATACCTCATCTCGCATACCACCATTTTTCACCCAGTCATCAATAGTTCCAGATATAAAGCGAGCTTCATCATGCTCATTAAACGAAGCATAGAGTGAGATCGGCTCTCCCTCGATCTCTTCTGTCCACAGATTCTTTCCCAATCGATCTGTATTATGAGAAATAACCGCATTAGCTGCAGATAAAATATTTTTAGTAGATCTATAATTCTGCTCAAGCCTTACTATGGTAGTTTCTGGATAGTCATGATTAAAATTTAAGATATTTTCAACTTTTGCACCACGCCAACCATAAATAGATTGATCATCGTCTCCCACTGCAGTAATCCTAACGCTATCGCCAGCAAGTAACCTTAACCAAGCATACTGAATAGCATTTGTATCCTGAAACTCATCTACTAAGATTTGATCAAAACGTTGCTGATAATGGCACAGTAAGGCTGGATTTTGTGACCATAGCTCATATGCGCGTAAAAGTAATTCGCCAAAATCAACCATACCTGATCTGACACACGTATCCTCATATGCAATATAAATTTGGGTCATAATGCGCTGGTAAGGATCATCTGCAGGTGGCATATTCTTTGATCGAAGCCCATCATCTTTTTGTTTATTTATAAAGCTTTGAGCTTGTCTGTAAGGCCATTTACTATCGTCGATACCAAGTAAACGGTAAACACGCTTTACGGTTCTGAGCTGATCGTCACTGTCTAAGATCTGAAAGTTTTGCGGCAAACCTGCATCTTTCCAATGTAGCTTCAACAGCCTGTGAGCAAGGCCGTGAAAAGTTCCTACCCACATGTTTGAAACGGAAGCTCCCAACATGTTTTCCAAACGGCCTCTCATCTCTTTAGCAGCTTTGTTAGTAAAGGTGACGCCCAAGATACTGTGTGGTGATATATTTTCAACTTGTACTAACCAAGCAATTCGATGAACTAGAACACGCGTCTTTCCGCTACCTGCACCAGCTAACACTAACAAATGTTTGTCAGTGCTTGATACTGCTTCTCTTTGCGCAGCATTTAGAGGGTCAAGTATAGATGTAACGTCCATATTATCGAATTTTAACAGATCCACAATCGAATGGGTCGATATTGAACACTTAAAGAACATTATTTATCCTTATATTGCTTCAATTACATTTTCTTATAATTTATCTACAATAGGTCTTTAAAAGAGGATTTGTTTATGAAACCTGCAGAGCTTACAAATACGATAAGCGAAAATTTTTCTCTCATGAGAAAATCTGAACGGAAAGTAGCTAAGTTTATTTTAGATAATTTAGCTGAGGTTATTCATATGAGAATCGTTGACTTAGCTGAGGCTGCAGAAGTTAGTGAGCCAACAGTAGTAAGATTCTGTAGAGCAATAAATTTCTCGGGTTTTCAGGGATTCAAACTGGCTCTTGCTCAACAGCTTGCATCGAGCCCAAGCCAAGGAAAAATCGCAGTAACAGAAACTGACTCTGTATCTGAATATACATTTAAGGTCTTTGACTCAACCGTCGACACCCTTTTAAAGGCTAGAGATTCAATAGATTTGCACATGCTTAATCTTGGTGTAGAAGCTCTTTGTTCCGCAAAAAGAGTAGAATTTTTTGGCTTTGGGGCCTCAGCAGCAGTTGCTTTTGATGCTCAACATAAATTTTTTAGGCTGCAAATTTCGACTGCTGCATATGCTGATCCGCATCTTCAAAACATGTCTGCGACATCAATGGGGCCTGGCGACGTTGTGGTCGCTATATCTCAATCCGGTAGAACGACCACACTAATCAATGCTATTGAAGAAGTAAAAAAGAGGGGAGCAATAGTAATAACGATTTCGCCTTCAGACACACCTATTGCTTTTGCTGGAACAATTCCTATTTGTATAGATGCCAAAGAAGATATTGAAATCTACACTCCTCTGTCCTCACGCATAGCCCATCTAGTGATTATTGATGTGCTAGCTATTGGTGTTGCTAAGCACAAAGGGGGTGATTTGCAAGAACATCTGCTAGATCTTCAGATTGGACTAGAGAGCTTACGAGCACCAATTAATAGTTAAATTTCAGTTCGATGTTTTTTTAGATAGTCATATGCTGCTTGTATTTCTTGTGACCTTTCTGTAGCAACTTTAATCATATCCTCCGGTAAACCTTGCCCCATTAATTTATCTGGATGATTTTGACTCATTAGCTTGCGGTAAGTTTTCTTTATTTCTTGGTCTGTTGATTCACTGGTTAAGCCAAGAGCCTTATACGCGTCAGATATGCTAGATTCACTTGTAGGACCATTCCCAGAAAAATGGCTTTGGTTAAAAATCATCTCCACGAAATTTTTAAATTCAGTTTGACTATAACCGAGCCGTACCGCAATTTTTTCTAAAAACTTTTCTTCAGATAAATCTAAATTGTTATCAGCCAACGCCATAACGATTAAGTACATCAGAAGTGCCTGTTTTAACTGAGAGGTCTGTCCGCATACCTGAAAAAATACGTCTAGTGTGCTTGAAATTTCATCGTCAGATGCTTCAGCTCCTCTTTTAAACTGCTGGATCGCAACCTGTCGGTGAGGTTCGGTCATTCCTATTTTTTTTATAAATTCCTCAGTATGACTAATTTCGTCTTTTGAAATATGGCCGTCAGCTTTAGCTAGTTTTCCCATTAAAACAAATGTTGTTTCTAAGAAAACTTTTTGACGCCGTGCGTTACCAAGAGGGTTTACACCACCAATTCCATAAACTCTTGCTCGATCAATACTACTGCCAATACAATAACCTAGAAAAGCACCGAATAAACCTAACAGCTGAAAACCTAGCAGTGCAAAAATAAATTTATACATAGTAATCCGCTCTTATGTTGTGGTTCGTTTATAATGTTCCATCATAACAGTTGAAAGATGCGCTAGAAAGAGGGCCAGCTTAGTATGACAGATACCGCAAGCAACTTATTTGTAATCTTTGGGAATCAATTATTTGATCCCAAAATACTAAAAGAATATGACTGCAAAATAGTATATATGGCGGAGGACTATGGGTTATGCACTTACGAAAAACACCATAAGCTTAAAATTTACCTATTTCTTTGTGCCATGAGAGAATATAGGGATGAATTACAGCTCAATGGTATAAAGGTACATTATCTAAAATTAGATCAACGAAAAAAAGATCTTCCTTATTCGGATTCTTTAAAAGAGTTTGTTATGAGTAATCAGATAAAAACGATAAATTTTTTTGAAATTGAAGATAAGCCACTAGAAGTTGAAATTGTTGCAAGGCTTGATAAAGAAAAAATAGCTTATAAAGTTCATCGTTCACCGATGTTTATGTTTTCAAGGCAAGAATTTCATGAGGCTGTTAAGGATAAGAAAAAATTCAGAATGTCGTCATTTTATCAACTCGGTAGAAAGAAATTCAATATTCTGTTGGATGAAAACAAAAAACCTATTGGTGGCAAGTGGTCGTTTGATGAGGATAATCGAAAAAAGATACCACCAAATACAACTATTCCAGAAATACCAAAAACCTCCCAGTCGATTCATCATGATGCGGTAATAAGTGCCATCGAAAACAATTTTCCAAGTCATCCAGGTTCATTAAAAAATATTTGGTTTCCAGTTACTAGAAAATCTGCGCAAGTGCAGCTCGAGATTTTTTTAAAACAACGGCTAGACAATTTTGGGCACTATGAAGATGCGATGCTCGAAGGGAAAAACTTTTTATTTCATAGCTGTCTCAGTGCATCGATGAATATTGGTCTGTTGTCTCCTGCCAACGTTATTGATAAAACACTTTCTTTTGCAAAACAAAATTCAACTCCATTGAATTCAGTAGAAGGCTTAATTAGACAAATTTTAGGTTGGAGAGAGTTTATTCGAGGGATCTATCAAGAAAAGGGTGAGTACCAACAGAACCAGAATTATTGGAACCATAAAAACGGTCTAACATCTAGCTGGTATGACGGAACAACTGGAATATCACCTCTTGATGACTGTATAAGAACCGCCCTTGATGACGGATATAGTCATCATATACCAAGATTAATGGTAATTAGTAATCTAATGAATCTCTGCGAAATAGACCCTAAAAATATTTATACCTGGTTTATGGAGATGTATGTTGATTCTTCTGATTGGGTTATGACTCCAAATGTTTTTGGAATGGCTACTTATGCAGACGGCGGCCTGATGTCCACTAAACCCTATACTTGCGGTTCTAATTATATATTGAAAATGAGTAATTATAAAAAGGGGGATTGGTGTGATGTGGTGGATGGTCTATATTGGAGGTTCATGGAAAAAAACAGAAAGTTTTATGAGTCAAATCCTAGGCTCTCTGTACTAGTTAGATCTCTAGATAGAATGGATATTGATCGGAAAACTTTGATCTTTGAAAAAGCAGAGCAATTTATCAAAGAAAATACCGAAAAAAACTAAACGTTCGTTATTTATATTTAAGATTCAACGAATGCTCTTTCAATAACATAATGGCCAAGTTTAATGTTCCGTGCCTCGGTAAAATCTTTTGATTTAAGAATTGCCACTAAATCTTTAATCATGCTTGGGCTTCCACAAATCATAAAACGATCGTCATTTACGTTAGGATGAGGTTGGTTTAAGTCTAAGAATAATTTCCCACTGGTCATTAGTTCAGTTAAACGCCCGTTATTTTTATAGGGTTCACGAGTTACTGTAGGATAGTAAACTAATTTTTCACGGACTATTTCGCCTAAATATTCATCATTTGGCAATATATTTTCAATATAATCAGCATAAGCTAACTCTGATATTTCACGAACGCCGTGGGTAAGTATCACGCGGTCAAACTGATCGTAAATCTCGGGATCCTTTATGATGCTCATAAAGGGTGCAAGACCAGTTCCAGTGCTCAATAGATAAAGATATTTTCCAGGAATCATATTATCCGGAATCAGAGTACCATGTGAGCGTTTACCAACTAAAACTTCATCACCTACTACAAGGTTCTGTAGTTTCGAGGTGAGCGCTCCATCAGGAACCTTAATACTAAAAAACTCAAGTTCGTTTTCATAATTAGCACTAGCGAAACTATAGGCCCTTAAAAGTGGGCGACCTTCTGATGGTAATCCGATCATTGTGAAGTGACCGTTTTTGAAACGGAAACTTTGATCACGAGTAGTTCGAAAACTGAACAAAGTGTCATTCCAATGATGCACATGTGTTACTTTCTCTGTCATTATTTCCGTCATACTTGCCTCTGATTGAAAGAACTAGATTTTAAAATATGTATTTTTAAATTTGAGTCTATAAATAATTTCACACATATTACTTACAATAATTCAATTTAATACGTATTTTATCCTAAATAAAGACAAACGATAAACAAACTCTTCGTTATATTGACAAGAAGCCAGGATTATATGTTTTTATCTATAGTAAAAGCATTTTTTTTTACGGAGGACCAATAAATATAAACTAATGTAATCAAAATAAATATGCTTAAGCTAGCACTTGGAAACACCCGCTGAAGAATTAAACCTAAAACTAGTAAACTGGAAGCAAAAAATAAGATAATTAGTAAAGCTTTTTTAGGAGAAAAACCGGCGTCTAAGAGTAAATGGTGGAAATGCTGTCTATCTGCGGATAGCGGTGATTTACCAGTGCGAATACGCTGAAAGCATACGGTGAAAGTGTCTATTACTGGAATGGCGACACACCACAAAACTGATGTTGGAACCATTGATCTAGAGTCACCCTGACTCAAAAATACTAAAATCCATGCCAAAATAAAACCAATCAGCAAGCTGCCAGCGTCACCTAAAAATATTTTTTGTGCAGAAATAAGGTTTGTGAACAAATACGGCAAGAGAGCGGCACTAAACATTAATAAAAATCCTAACAACGGCGGGTTTTTTGTCACAGCATCAAATAAAATTATACCGATGATAGTCACAATTGCCAGAGATCCAGCCAAACCGTCAATACCATCACTCATATTAAACGCATTAACAAGACCAACTACTGCAAAGATTGTAAAAGGAATAGCAAGCTTGCCTAATTCAATTTCGTTTGAGCCGAATGGGCTGCCTAAGGACGTAATACAAGTATCGGTAAATAATACTAATAATAAACAGGAAATAATTTGGACTAGGATACGCGGCCATATACCCAAGTCTTTAAGGTCGTCTAGTAAGCCGATTAACAAAACCAATGAGGCAATCATTAGCAAATAAAATAAATTATCTGGTAAAGGCTGGGTGATGTAAATTGCTACCATCAAACCAAAATATATCGAAAGGCCACCTATGAGCGGAACACTTCCATCATGCTGTTTTCGGTCATCTGGAATATCTACTAAATTTATATCTATAGCTATTGGCCGAAGAATTTTTATCGCGCATAGAGCACTGATCATTGCAATTAGACTTGCCTGCCAAAATTCTAATATCATGATCAATATACAACCTTCAGCTCTTGTCTCTGCTTAACATTATATGTAATGAGGGGAGTTCCAACAAACTGATCACAAAAAATGACCAAATTATTTTTTGTTAAGAGATAAAGTAATTTTTAATACACCAAGATGTCCAAACATCTAGGCGCTAAGATTGGTTCCAACAAACTAATCACAAAAAATGACCAAATTATTTTTTGTTAAGAGATAAAGTAATTTTTAATACACCAAGATGTCCAAACATCTAGGCGCTAAGATTGATCTAAAATGATTTAATTATAACTAGTTATTGAAATATTTTTGGTTTCCAAAGAACAGCGTTTTTAGCTTTCAGGCGATTTGTAAATAATTTATATTTTGACTGCTCGGCCTCCCATTCGATGAGCCATTTGTGACCGTCGCGTTCTGCATCAATAAATACAGCATTTGTTATAACTAAAGGCACAAGCACAGATAAATGAATAATTATGCTTGTTACGGTGCTGTAATTCACTAACCCTAAATGAACTGAAGCAATAAATCCAAAAAATACACTCCAAATAACAAACAAAACTAGCATAAAATAAGCTTGAAGTTTTGGGCAAGGAACATATTTTAGCGGGTTATATTTCACATTCATAATAACTCTCCACATCAACACAGAAAGCATTATCATTCTTTTGAAGATATTTGGTTTTTTCATATCGAAAGATGCCTCATTACAATAAATACTATTATTCAAAAATAACTCAAAATACATAGATAGCCAAGTTATTTTTTAAATTTAATTACCTCAGAACCGATAAGTATATAACGACTTTGACGCTTTCAATAAGAAACAAAATTTATAAAAACGGATATAATTTTACCCAAAGTCTTTCAACATTGCCTTTAGTTCTAGTGAATGTTGTTCCTCTTGCCCTATTAGACCACGTGCATATTCTTCTAAATAAATTGATCTGTCTGCAACATTCTCTAAGAATTTTTTATAGAGCTTGAGTGCGCCTTGTTCATGGGCCAAACTTTCTTCAAGAATATCTTTTATTGAATGCCTGTGGGTTTCTTTAATTTTAGCAATACGTTGGCTGGGGTGGCCGTCCAGTCCAACGATTAATTCTCCAGCCTGCTGAGCATGTGTCAATGATTCAGAAGCCTGATCTTTTAAAAAATTAACAATTGGAAGCCTGTATGGTCCACTGACCATCATGGCGGAGTGAGTGTATCTGACAACGCCAGCTAATTCATATTCCATGATTTCATTTAATATATTACACACAGATTCTGAGTTAATTTCCTTCATTTCCATAAAAACCTCTGTCAGTTAACTAGTGAAACTAAAATATTTGATTCTCTTTAAGAAATCAAGACGGTAATAATTTCTTTAGAAGATCGTCAACGGCCTTATCTACGTCCATTTTCTTTTGTAAGAAGTATCGCCATCTGCATATCTGTGATTAATTTCACTGTGATGTTGTTCATCTGCTCTTACACATTTTATAAGGTCGGATAACTTTGCATTCTTTTTCATTTTATAATATTCAATTGCTAAACTAGGTGCAGGGACATTTTCTACTTCACCTCGTTCTACAATATCCAAGTAATCTGTATAACTTTTTACTGCTTCTTCTTCAAAGCATCCGATCATCCTATGTGCTGTTTTATAACTTACTATATATAGAATTGTATAAAATATCATAAAAATTAATTGTGCAGATAAAACCAATAATCTTTCAAATATATTTGGTTGTACTATTTCTATAAAAAACATTAAATGCATTCGCTCGTTTTCTGCTTCTGCTAACATTTCTCTAATATCTGGACCGTATCCTGTTTTCATTTTGCGTAGACTTTTCATATGCAACCACATACCAGCTACCATACCTGGTACACCTGCTATGGTTTCTAATACTATTGCTCTATGTCCATAACGTTTGGCAAAGAATGTGTCTGCCATAAAACGGAAGAACTTTGTCATTGACACTGCAAACCAATCTCTCATGTCATTACCTCTGCATTCTTATTAGTATTCCACCAGTTTTCTATTTCAGGAAATGCTGATGGAAAATCTGTATCTTTGTGTTTATCAAGTTGCGCAAAAAATTTATAAAATCTGACTTGAGTTTAATCCACTGTTTATGTTTATGCGACGACAATAAATTGAATGTAAACAATATAACGATGGTACCCCAATTTACTACTTCAAAATATACTGATTAACTTATACTCATTATTTGTATTTTGAACTTACAACCAAAGCTAATGGGTTTGCCCGTACATAATTTGGACGAGATTGAAAAATCTAGATTAAAGGTTAAAGTACGAATTAAAAGTTTTAGTAATAATGCTTTTAGTAGAAAAAGAAGAGATAGAGGCGGTGAAGGAATAGATACTTTAAATAGAAGTAATATAGTAAATTAGTTACTTCTAAGAACTGTGATATTTTAGTTGCAGTAAATAAAAAATTCTGAACTATTTATCTTCTCTAAAAATGAAGTAGATGACTTACCAATAAATTCTATAGATAAAAAAGATTATATGAAAAATTGGGAAAACTGGTGAAAATTCAATGAATAAGTCTTATAGACTCATTTATAAAGATGGAAACGATAA